>Ga0156175_1015_pt1 | contig 104845 bp, 89 predicted proteins | sample RifCSPlowO2_12_FD_107828 | JGI IMG/M metagenome (GOLD analysis project Ga0156175, IMG submission 107828) | Gallionellales bacterium RIFCSPLOWO2_12_FULL_59_22
TGTCGGACAGGCATTCGACGATCACGGGGACGCGGTGCGGCGCGAAACCTTCATAGACGAGGCGTTCCAGATTCGCGCCACCGTCGAGCAGGCCTGCGCCTTTTTTGATGGCGCGCTCCAGTGTTTCACGCGGCATGGAGGCTTTCTTGGCCTGCTCGACCACGAGGCGCAAGCGCGCATTCGAGTCCGGGTCGGCTCCGCCTCGTGCGGCGACCGTGATTTCTTTGCACAGCTTGCCGAAAATCTTACCCTTTGCGTTCGCTGCGATTTCTTTGTGTCTTGCTTTCCACTGTGCGCCCATAGTTATTCTCTTGTTTGTTTATACAAATAATCCAGGGAGCGTATCTTGCCTCAAGTGCTGGGATGCATCAATCTCGAATGGGATTTTATAAACCATGGCTCGCAAAAAAGGCGCCCATCGGGTCGCCTTTATTCGTCAGGGTGTGCAACATCATTCCACCCTCTCCCTAACCCTGGAAGAACTATTAGCCCGGATATTTCACCGGACCGGCCCTAAAATCAACGGAAAGCGGCATGAATACAAGGTTGCAGGCACACAATAGCGAAATCCAGTTTGTACCGCAGGCCTTCGCGGGTGCTGGCGGTCGCTTTGCGGCATCTTCGCGCCCCCGCTTCGCGCCAATAGGCGCGGCTATTGGCTTGGCGCGGGATGCGCAAATCTGCTCGCAAATCGCCTCGCCTTCATCCCGCGATCCGGCGAAACATCCGGGCTAGCCATCCCACCAAGCAACCAAAGAACGGTTGCCAAGTGGTTGGTTATCTCCCTGCAAGGGCGAGGGGATCCTCAACCGTGAATCAAATTAAGCTGCTTCGCGATGATATCGTGGTTGAGCCACAGCACCGGGCTGGCGGGTTGCGACGCTTCCCCGAACATCAGCGGCCCGGTTCCCTCCAGCACCAGCGCGCTGAGGATGTCGGTCACCAGCGCCTTGCGGTCCTTGTGCATGTTGGTGATCTCTTCCGAGGTGCCTATCATCAGGTCGGCCAGCTCGGCGGAGTTGTCCATCGGCCACGCCTCGAAATTGCGGAACGATTGCATGACGCTGCTTGCGTTGTAGTCGCTGATCTTCTGCAGCAGCGCTTCGAGCGATGCGCCTTCCAGCAGCAGGTCGCGGCAGGCTTGCCACTGCTCATCTGCCCATGCTCCGCCGCCTTCCTTCTTGAGCGCCCTGAGCAACGGGAACAGCGAAAGCTCGACGCCGACGAAGATGTCCGACGAGTTGGTGCGTATCTCCGGGCAATTGAACACCGTGGCCTTGACGCCCTGTGCCCAGGCTTGCTGCGCGACGCGCTCGAGGCGCATCTTGGCGTAGCCCTGGGTGTAGTTGGTGTAGGTCTGCCACTGGTAGCCACCGTTGATGAGTATCTCGGTGCCATGGTAGCCGTAGGCGGTGTAGCGCACCTGCCCGCCGGTCTTTTCCAGCCGCGCGCGGATCGCGGCGCTGCCTTCGATGAGGTACTGGAAGGTGTTCGCGGTGACTTCGTCGAAATTCATCAGGCACAGCTTGCCGAGATCGCTGTCGAGCAATGCGCGCGAGGACATGAAGCGCTCGCCGCGCCCCTTGTAGATGCGGTTGGCGATAGCGAGGAACACCTTGACCTTGGGGATGCCGCCCGCCATGGTGTGGGCGAAAAAGGCGTTGCTGCCGTCCGCGATCATGCCGTCCAGCTCGGCCATCACTTTCGCGACGGAATCCGTGAAGCGCTTCACGCCGACCGCGCGGCATTTCTCGATCTGCCGCCAGTCGAGTTTATCGTCCTGCCAGCCCTTGAGCGTCATGACACCGAGCAGGTCGGTCGGGGTCGGCTCACCTGCGGGGGCGTCCAGATCGAAGCCGGCCATCAGCGGCACGTTGATGATGCGTCCGCCCAGATTGGCCTCGGCGGTAGCCAGTTCCTCGTCCGTCAGCGCGCGCAGCGCGTTGTTCTCGTCGCGGCGCCCGACGGTGATGCCGATGATCGTCATGCCCGCCTTGCGCGCCTCGTTCACCAGGCCGTTGGCGTAGCCCCGGCCAAACAGTTCGCCGAACAGCACGAAGGTATCGCCCTTGCGGAAGACGTTGTTGCGCGGAATTTCTCTCAACGATACTGGCAACGAAACTGGTGCGGTCATATAAATACTCTCCGATTGTTGATGTTGGAATGTTACTTGGCAGGCCAATCCATTTCCACCCATGCGCAGTTGGCGATTTTACCGCACGCGGTCTGTTCGGGGTTATCCGCCGCCAGGGCCAGCGCCGCGAGGATCGGATTTTCGTGGGACACGGCCATTATCGTCCCATCCGGATGGCGCGCGGCGATTTCGTCCATGAAGCCGCGCAGCCGTTCCATCTGCTCCAGAAACGATTCGCCGCGCTCCGGCTTGATATGCAATGGGTCGGTGCGCATCAGCTCGTGAAATGCTTCCGCCGGCTGTCCATCCATGCCGGTTTTGCGCTCGTTGATGCGCGCATCGATCAGCAGCGGACAGGCGTGGTGGCGCAGCAGAATTTTCGCGGTCTGTTGCGCGCGTGGAAATTCGGAAGCGTAGGCATGTGTGAAGCGCACCGCGCGCAATTCGTCCGACGCGGCCTCGGCCTGCGCCCTGCCGCGTTCAGTGAGATTCACGGGCCGGGTGGGGTCGTCGTTGATGCGGCGAGCGACATTCGATTCGCTCTCGCCGTGGCGAATCAGAAATATCTTCATTCGCTACCCGACCCACTTCCGCGCATTCTGGAACATGCGCAGCCATGCGCCGTTTTCCTGCCACTCGCGCGGGTGCCAGGAATTCTGCACGGCGCGGAATATGCGCTCGGGGTGCGGCATCATGATCGAAAAGCGCCCATCCGGCGTGGTCAGCCCGGTAATGCCTTGCGGCGAGCCGTTCGGGTTGAGCGGATAGGTTTCGGTGTGCTGGCCGGTGTTGTCCACATAGCGCAGCGTCACCAGTTCCTGCGCGGCCTTGAGCTTCTTCGCGTCACTAAAATCGGCATAGCCTTCGCCGTGCGATACCACGATGGGCATGCGGCTACCCGCCATGCCGTTGAAGAAAATCGACGGCGACGGCTGCACCTCGACCATCACGAAGCGCGCCTCGAACTGCTCGGACTGGTTGCGCGAAAAATGCGCCCAGTTTTCCGCACCGGGAATGATTTCATGCAGGTTGCTCATCATCTGGCAGCCGTTGCATACCCCTAATGCAAACGTGTCGCCGCGCCCGAAGAAGGCCGCGAACTCGTCGCGCGCGCGGCGGTTGAACAGGATGGACTTTGCCCAGCCCTCGCCCGCGCCGAGCACGTCGCCGTAGGAGAAACCGCCGCAGGCGGCGAAACCCTTGAAGTCGGCCAGCTTGACGCGGCCGCCGATGATGTCGCTCATATGCACGTCCACAGCGGCGAAACCGGCGCGGTCGAACGCGGCGGCCATTTCCACCTGGCCGTTTACGCCCTGTTCGCGCAGGATGGCGATTTTGGGGCGAGTCAGCACCGCTTTCCCTTCGACAAGCTCAGGGCGAGCGGGAGCCGGGTTGTCGTTCGGATCATAGGTCAGCTTCACGTGCAGGCCGGGGTCGGCGGCATCGAGCAGACGGTCGAATTCCTGCTGCGCGCAGGCCGGGTTGTCGCGCAGTTTCTGCATCTGGTATGTCGTCTCCGACCAGATGCGTTGCAGGTTAACGCCGCTCTCGCTGAACAGCTTTTCGTTGCCGCGCGAAATTTCGATCATGCCGGTCTGGTTCAGCGTGGCGATCTGCTGCACGCTCCGCAGCCCGGCGTCGCGCGCCAGTTGCAGGATGTGCGGTATGTCGCGTTCGCGCACCTGCATCACCGCGCCGAGTTCCTCGTTGAACAGGGCGCGCAGCGTATCGCCGTGCAGTTCGTCGAGTTTGATATCGAGGCCGATGTGCGAGGCAAACGCCATCTCGCACAATGCGACGAGCGCGCCGCCGTCGGAACGGTCGTGATAGGCGAGCAGCTTGCCTTTGGCATTGAGGTGCTGTATCAATTCGAAGAACGACTTGAGCACCAGCGCGTCGTCCACATCCGGCGCGACATCGCCGACCTGCTTGTACACCTGCGCCAGCGCCGAACCTCCCATACGGTTCTTGCCCTGCCCCAGATCGATCAGCAGCAGCACGGTATCCAGATAGGGGGAGATTTGCGGCGTGAGCGTGCGGCGCGCGTCCGTGCATGGTGCGAACGCCGAGACGATCAGCGACAGCGGCGCGGTAACTTCTTTGCGCACACCCGCAGCCCCCTCTCCCCCGCCCTCCCCCGCGAGGAGGGAGGGAGTTACAGGAGCTTCGATCCAGGTGGTCTTCATGGACATGGAATCCTTGCCGACCGGGATGCCGATGCCGAGTTGCGGGCACAGTTCCATGCCGACCGCGCGCACGGTATCGAACAGCGCGGCGTCTTCGCCGTGATGTCCTGCCGCCGCCATCCAGTTCGCCGACAGCTTGATGTCGCCGATCTTTTCGATGCGCGCGGCGGCGATATTGGTGAGCGCCTCGCCGACCGCCATGCGCCCGGACGCGGGGGCTTTGACCAGCGCCAGCGGAGTGCGCTCGCCGATGGCGAAGGCCTCGCCGCGATGGGTGTTGAAGCCCATCAGCGTGACGGCGACATCCGCCACCGGCACCTGCCACGGGCCGACCATCTGGTCGCGCGCGGTCATACCGCCCACGGTGCGGTCGCCGATGCTGATGAGGAAGGTCTTGTTCGCCACCGACGGCAGGCGCAGCACGCGCTCGACCGCGTCGCGCAACTCGATGGGGTTGCTGTCGAACGATGACAGGCGCGGCGTCTCGCGAACCACGTTGCGCGTCATCTTCGGCGGCTTGCCGAGCAGCACCGACAGCGGCATGTCCACCGGGGCGTTGTCGAATTCGGCATCGTGCACGGTGATCCGATCTTCGGCAATGGCGCTGCCGACCACGGCGAACGGGCAGCGTTCGCGCTCGCACAGCGTGCGGAATTCTTCGAGCCGCTGCGGCGCAATCGCCAGCACGTAGCGTTCCTGCGATTCGTTGCACCATATCTGCTTCGGCGACATGCCGGTCTCGTCCAGCGGAATCTTGCGCAGCTCGAAACGCGCGCCCTTGCCGCCGCCGTGCACCAGTTCCGGCAACGCGTTCGACATACCGCCCGCGCCGACATCGTGGATGGAGAGGATGGGGTTGTCCGCGCCGAGCTGCCAGCAGCGGTCGATCACCTCCTGGGCGCGGCGCTGCATCTCGGGGTTGCCGCGCTGCACCGAATCGAAATCGAGGTTCTCGGCATTCGCGCCGGTGTCCATCGAGGATGCCGCGCCGCCGCCCAGACCGATCAACATGCCGGGGCCGCCCAGATGGATCAGCAGCGCACCCTCCGGCAGTTCGTGTTTGTGCGTGTGGATCGCCGCGATATTGCCGACCCCGCCAGCCAGCATGATGGGTTTGTGGTAGCCGCGCATCTCGCCGCTGACCTGCTCCTCGAAGGTGCGGAAATAGCCCGCCAGATTCGGGCGACCGAACTCGTTGTTGAACGCCGCCGCGCCGATGGGGCCGTCGAGCATGATTTGCAGGGCGGAGACGATGCGGGTGGGACGACCGTAAGATTGGGAAGGGTTGAAGGGAGAAGGGACCGCGCCTTCGGCGCTCAAGGGTAAAGTCAAAAGCGGAGCGCTGGTTTCCCCCTTCTCCCTTCCCCCTTCCCCCTTCTCATATATTTCCCAAGGCTGCACGAACCCCGGAATATTCAAATTGGACACCGAGAAGCCACACAATCCCGCCTTGGGCTTGGAGCCGCAACCGGTCGCGCCTTCGTCGCGGATCTCGCCGCCGCTGCCGGTGGCCGCGCCGGCAAACGGTGCGATGGCGGTTGGATGGTTGTGCGTCTCGACCTTCATCAGCGTGTGCGTCAGTTCTTCCCCAAACGCATAAGCTCCCCCGGCGCGCGGATAGAAACGTTCGACGCGCGCGCCTTCGATGACGGAAGAATTATCGGAATAAGCGACCACGGTGCCCTGCGGGCTGAGCTTGTGGGTGTTGCGGATCATGCCGAACAGCGACATGTCCTGCGCCTCGCCGTCGATCACCCAGTCGGCGTTGAAAATCTTGTGGCGGCAGTGTTCGGAGTTCGCCTGCGCGAACATCATCAGCTCGACATCGGTCGGGTTGCGCTTGAGCTTCTGGAAATTCTCGACGAGGTAGCCGATCTCGTCTGCCGACAGCGCCAACCCCATCTCGCGGTTGGCCGCTTCCAGTGCCTTGCTGCCCCCCTTCAGAATGTCCACAGTTTCGAGCGGTTGCGGCTTGCCGTGGCGGAAGATTTTTTCCGCCGCTCCGTCCGTCTCAGAAAGAACTGCCTCGGTCATGCGGTCGTGCAGCAGCGGCAACACTGCGGCCAGTTCAATTTCGCTCAAGGGTTTTCTGCTGTCGGTCGCAATGTAATACACCACCCCGCGCTCGATGCGCCGCACCCCGGACAGCCCGCAATGCTGCGCGATGTCGGTGGCCTTGGTGGACCACGGCGAGATCGTGCCGAGGCGCGGCACCACCAGCAGTCGCTGGCATTCCTCCGCACCCTTCGGCTCGCCCGCCGACTTGTCGATGCCGAGCGCCTTGTCCAGCAACCTAGACTGCGCCTTGCTCAGCTCAGCGTTGCGCAAGGCGCTGAAATACCAGTGGCGCGTATCTGTGCTGGCGATGCCGGGAGCAGCATCTTTCAGCGCGGCGCGCAATTTTTCCAGGCGGAATGCAGATAAGGCGGCGGTGCCGATTGAGACTTGGAGCATGGCATAGACCGTGAAATTAAATTCGGGGCGGGATTATACTATGCGCTCCACTCAGCACTTAACCGGAAATGAACAAACGCATCACTGCCCTCACCCCCAAGCAGGTCATCGCAAATTTCCCGAAGCGCCCGCGCGACAGCCACAAGGGCATGTTCGGCAGCGTCGCGGTGATCGGCGGCGCTTCCGGCATGGTCGGCGCAGCGCTGCTGGCGGCGCGTGCAGCGCTCAAGCTGGGCGCAGGCTGCGTGCATGTCGGCCTGCTGGCGGACAACGCGCCGAGCGTCGATCCGGCGCAGCCGGAACTGATGCTGCACCCGGCATCCGACGCGCTGCACCTGCCCGGCGTGAACGTCTTTGCAATCGGCTGCGGCATGGGACACGGCCCGGCGGCGCAAAAGCTGCTGCACGATGCCTTGCACGCCAGCACCGCACTGGTGTTGGACGCCGACGCGCTGAACATCCTTGCGCTGCGCCCCGACCTGTGTACCCTGCTGCTCGCGCGCAAGGCCGCGACCGTGCTTACCCCGCACCCCGGCGAAGCCGCGCGCCTGCTGGCCTGCGAAATCAAGGAAGTGCAGGCGGATCGCGTCGCGGCGGTGCGGCAACTGGCGCAGAAATTCGCTTGCAGCGTGGTGCTGAAAGGCGCTTCCAGCCTGTGCGCCACGCGCGGCGGAAAGTTATATGTAAACCGAACCGGCAACCCCGGCATGAGCAGCGCGGGCATGGGCGACGTGCTGACCGGCATGATCGCCGCCTTCATCGCGCAGGGAATGAGCGCGGATGCTGCGCTGCTGCTGGCGGTGCACCTGCACGGCGCGGCGGGCGACGCGCTGGCACAGCAACAGGCCGCCATCGGCATGACCGCGACGGAAGTGACCGAGTGGGCGCGCTGGCTGCTGAATCAATGGATGCAACCTCGTAGCCCGCATGAAGCGTAGCGCAATGCGGGGGGAAACCTGTATCTCCGCATTGCTTCCCGCATTCCACTTCGTTACATGCGGGCTACTTAAACCGAGGGGGACAAACCGTGGTGCATTACCGCCGCAATCAACTGCCAGGAGCAACCTATTTCTTTACCGCAACGCTGGCCGACCGGCAATCTCACGCGCTTACCGAAAACATCGAGCCTCTGCGTGCGGCGTTTCAATGCGTGATGGGCAAGCATCCTTTTGAAATCGTGGCAATGGTGGTATTGCCGGAACACCTGCACGCGATCTGGACGCTGCCGCCAGACGATGCCGACTCTACCGGGCGCTGGCGCGCAATCAAGTCAGGATTTACCCGCGACCTGATCCGCGCAGGAGTAAATTTGACGCGCAACGCCAAAGGCGAATACAACCTGTGGCAACGGCGATTCTGGGAGCATACCCTGCGCGACGATAACGACCTGGCGCGGCATGTGGATTACATTCACTACAACCCGGTCAAACACGGCCTCGTGTCGCGCGTATCGGCATGGCCTCATTCATCGTTTCACCGTTACGTGCGCAAAGGCATGCTGCCCGAAGATTGGGCGGGAGAAATGAGCGAAGCCGTGGATGAAAAATACGGCGAACCGGAACCCTTCAAATAAACCCCGTAGCCCGCATGAAGCGTAGCGTAATGCGGGGAAGAAGCCGATGGCCGCCACATTACTTCCCGGATTCCGCTACGCTTCATCCGGGCTACGGGCTGTTTGCTTTCATTTGACCTGTATAAGTTAGAATCGGTCACCTTAGATAGAACTCTACCCTCACATCCTTATATGGCCACTCCTATCGACATCCGCGAAGAAGCGGGCGTGCGCACTTTGCACTTCGGTTCCGAATGGATCCAGGGCGCAATGCGCATCGCGCGGCCGTGGAACCTGGAGCTGGAATACACGCGCGAGATGATGGCCGCGCTGCTGCTGCGCGATGCGCCGCGCAAGGTGCTGCTGATCGGCCTCGGCGCGGCTTCGCTGACCAAGTTCCTGTATCGCCACTATCCGCTGGCGCATCTCACCGTGGTGGAGATCGAGCCAGCCGTGGTCGCTGCCGCGCGGCAATTCTTCAAGCTGCCGGAAGACCCGAAGCGGCTCAATATCGTCATCGGCGACGGCGCGGAATACATGCTGGGCAGCAACAGGAAATTCGATCTGATTCTGGTGGATGGCTTTAATGAAAAAGCGCGCGCAGGCGCGCTGGAGACATTGCCGTTCTATCAGGCTTGCCGCGGCCGCCTGGGCGACGACGGGGTGCTGGCGGTGAATCTGCTGACACGCAGCCGCAGTTTCAAGCGAACTACCGCCCACATCGCGGAGGCATTCGAGGATCGCGCGTTGCTGCTTCCGTCGTGCGAAAGCGGCAATGCCATCGCCTTTGCGGCGGCGGGCAATCCGATCGAGTTATCCTTCGCCGACCTGAAGGAATCCGCGCTGGCATTGAAGGAGCAAACCGGGCTCTACCTGCTGCCGACCCTGGTGCGGCTCGCGCAAGCCAAAACCTGCCTTAACGACAAGCTGATGCTGTAACTCCCCCTTCGTTTTAGCGTGAAACTCGCGCAGCAACGCGAAGTCCATTCGCCTATTGCTGTGACCGCAAAATGCGGGCAAGCTCCGCCATTCTCGTCGAACTCTGAGGCCCGGCCTGCTTTTCCGGTTCCGGCTGGCCCGGCTCAAGATTATCGCGCTTGCAAATAAGAATAATTCTTGTTAACATTATCGCCAAGTTGTTATATTGTCATTGAACAACGCTTATCCAATTTACAATCAAGGAGATAATCATGCGCAAGAACTCTGTGTTTACCTTATTGCTGGGAGCTTTTCTGAGCCTGCCCGCTTTCGCCGACGAAGTGGTGGTGTATTCGGCGCGCATCGAGCAACTCATCAAACCGATGTTCGATGCCTATACCAAGGAAACCGGCGTACAGGTGAAATTCATCACCGACAAGGAGGGCCCGCTGATGGAGCGCCTCAAGGCCGAAGGGGCGAATACGCCGGCCGATATGCTGATCACGGTGGATGCCGGCAATCTGTGGCACGCAGCAAACGAGGGGCTGCTCAGGCCGGTCGCCTCGAAAACGCTGGAAGCCAATGTCCCGGCTCATCTGCGCGACCCGCAAAACCACTGGTTCGGGCTTTCCGTGCGCGCCCGCACCATCGTCTTCAACACGCAAAAACTCAAGCCGTCCGACCTGTCCACCTATGAGGATCTGGCCGACCCGAAATGGAAGGGCAGACTTTGCATGCGCACCTCGAAAAAGGTCTACAACCAGTCGCTGGTGGCGATGCTGATCGCCGAGCACGGCGAGGCGAAGGCCGAGCAGATCGTGCGCGGCTGGGTGGCCAACCTCGCCACCGATACCTTCCCCGACGACACCAAGATGATGGAAGCGATCGCCGCCGGGCAATGCGATGTGGGCATGGGCAACACTTACTACTATGGCCGCTTGATGGAGAAGAAGCCCGCCCTGCCGCTCGCCCTGTTCTGGCCCAACCAGCAAGGCAGCGGCGTACACGTCAACATTTCCGGCGCCGGCATCGCCAAACATGCCAAACACGAAAAAGAAGCGATCCGCCTGCTGGAGTGGCTGTCTTCCGCGAAGGCGCAGAACATGTTTGCCGACGTGAACATGGAGTACCCCGCCAACCCCGGCGTCAAGGCCGACCCGGCTGTGGCCAAATGGGGGGATTTCAAGCACAACCCGATCAACGTCGCCAAGGCCGGCGAACTGCAGGCGGCTGCGGTGAAGCTGATGGATCGCGCCGGCTACAAATAAGCGGATGAACCCGGCGAGCACCGCCCCTATCGCAACAGCACCCTTGCCGGGTGCTTTTGCCCGTTTCCGTCCGGACGGGTGGCGGCTCATCGCCTTCGGTGTTGCCGTTCTCGTCGTCGTGCCGCTGCTGGTGGTGTTTTCCTCGCTGCTGTCGCCGGAGGAGGAAATCTGGGCGCATCTCGCCGAACACGTGCTGCCGGGGTTGCTGCTCAACACCTTCTGGCTGGTGCTGGGTGTGGCCGCAGGCACCGTTGTTCTCGGCGTGAGCCTGGCCTGGCTCGCCGCCGTGTGTGAATTTCCCGGCAGGCGCTTTTTTGCCTGGGCGATGCTGCTGCCGATGGCTCTGCCCGCCTATGTGAGTGCCTTCGTGTTCGTCGGCCTGCTGGACTTCACCGGCCCGGTGCAAACATGGCTGCGCGAAATCTTCGGCGCAAATATCTGGTTTCCGCGCATCCGCTCCACCGGTGGCGTGATTGCCGTGATGTCGCTCACCCTCTATCCCTATGTTTACCTGCTGGCGAAAAACGCCTTCGCCACCCAGGGCAAGCGCGCGCTGGAAGCGGCCCAGTCCCTCGGCCACAGCCGCGTCAGCGGCTTCTTCCGCGTGGCGCTGCCGATGGCGCGCCCGTGGATCGCAGGCGGCATGATGCTGGCGCTGATGGAAACCCTGGCCGACTTCGGCACCGTTTCGGTGTTCAACTACGACACCTTCACCACCGCCATCTACAAGGCCTGGTTCGGCCTCTTCTCGCTTTCCGCCGCCTCCCAGCTCGCCTCGCTGCTGATCGTGATCGTGTTCGCGGTGCTGCTTGTCGAGCAACTTTCGCGCTCGCGGATGCGCTATACGCAGGCGGGCAAGCACGCGCAGGACAAGGACCGCATCGTGCTGACGCGCGGCGCGGCCCGGCTTGCCTCCGTCTACTGCACGCTGGTGCTGGGGGTCGCCTTCCTGATCCCGGTGGCGCAACTGGCGCTGTGGTCGTGGCAGGTTTTCGGGCAGGACTTCGACTCTCGCTACCTCGAATTCCTGTGGCACTCGCTCGCGCTGTCGGGTATTGCCGCGCTGCTCACCGCCGCCTGTGCTTTGCTGCTCGCCTATGCGAAACGGTATCACCGCGACCCCTGGACTGCCGGCGCGGTGCGCATCGCCACGCTCGGTTATGCCCTGCCGGGGCCGGTGCTGGCGGTCGGCATCTTCGTGGCGCTCGCGTGGCTGGACAACTTTCTGGCCGCAAACCTGAAAGAACACTTGCGCATCGAAACCGGGCTGCTGTTGCAGGGCACGCTGCTGGTCATGCTGCCCGCTTACCTGGTGCGCTTTCTGGCGGCCGGCTACCATCCGGTCGATAGCGCCATGCAACGCCTGACGCGCTCGATCGACGAGGCTTCGCGCAGCCTCGGCGTGGGCGGCATGACCATGCTGCGCCGCGTGCATCTGCCGGTGCTGCGCGGCGGGCTGCTGACCGGGCTGGTGCTGGTCTTCATGGATGTCATGAAGGAAATGCCGATCACCCTCATGACCCGCCCCTTCGGATGGGATACACTGGCCGTGCGCATTTTCGAGATGACCTCGGAAGGCGAATGGGAGCGTGCCGCCCTGCCCGCCGTGGCGCTGGTGGCGGCAGGCCTCATCCCGATATTTTTTGTAGCCCGCCATGCAGACATCCAACGCTGACATACTGCTCGAACTGGATGGCATCCACCATGCCTACGGCGACCATCCTGTGGTGAGCGATCTCTCGCTGCAACTCGCCCGCGGCCATATCGGCTGCCTGCTCGGCCCCTCCGGCTGCGGCAAGACCACCGTGCTGCGCCTGATCGCCGGCTTCGAGAACGTGCGAGAAGGCGAAATCAGAATCAACGGCAGCGCGGTCAGCCGCAAGGGCTGGGCGCTGCCGCCGGAAAAACGCCAGGTGGGCATGGTGTTCCAGGATTACGCCCTGTTTCCCCACCTCACCCTGGCCGATAACGTCGGCTTCGGGCTCCATCGCCTGCCCGCCCGCGACAGGAAAGAACGGGTCGATCACCTGCTCGACGTGGTGGGGCTTGCCGCGGATCACAAAAAATATCCGCACGAACTCTCCGGCGGCCAGCAGCAGCGGGTTGCGCTGGCGCGCGCGCTGGCTCCGCAGCCCGCACTGCTGCTGCTCGACGAGCCGTTTTCCAATCTCGATGTCGACCTGCGCGAACGCCTGTCGCAGGAAGTGCGCGAGATTCTCAAGAGCCAGAACGCCACAGCCATCCTGGTGACGCACGACCAGCACGAAGCCTTCGCCATGGCCGACGAGATCGGCGTGATGCATCAGGGGAAATTGCAGCAGTGGGACAGCGCCTACAACATTTACCACCGCCCCGCCAACCGCTTCGTCGCCGATTTCGTGGGACGCGGCGTGCTGCTGCCCGGCACCGTGCTGAACCCGCGCGAAGTGGAAACCGCGCTGGGTGTGCTGCCCTGCCTGGCGCCGGAAGGCAGCGCTGCGGGCAGCCCGGTTGACATCCTGCTGCGGCCCGACGACATCGTGCACGACGACAGCGGCCCGCTGTTCGCCGAAGTCCTGCACAAGGCGTTTCGCGGCGCCGACATCGTCTACACTCTGGGGCTGGATGGCGGCGCGCGCGTGTTGTCCCTGGTGCCCAGCCACCACAACCATGCGCTGGGCGACAAGATCGGCATCCGCCTCGACATCGACCACGTGGTGGCGTTTCCGCGCTGATGCGGTGCAACCCCTGAATGGAGAAGAGGCCCCCGGATTCCGCCCGCGCTGCATCCGGGCTTGTGTTGGGAAACATAGGGTATGCAGCGTGAAACTGTCCCCAATGCTGCGGTTGCTCCATCAAGCAAGCGAGGTGTTAGAACGAAGTAAACGACCACGTTCGTAGAACGTGGTTTTACCCAATGCCCGATAGGCCGCGCCCCATATCGCTTAACGTCAGCCGACTGCCCGATACCATAGCATCGACGGCAGCCAGCAGGCTGGTCAGACGTTTTGCGTGAATTCCCGGAATGTCGGCAGAAAGAATGTGGTGTAGGATAGCAATCGCATGCATGGCATGCTCTCCTTCGCAGTTTGGTCGCTACAAAAGAGACACTACACATCAACACCTTAACCTGCCACGGCCAAACAAGAACGAAAGAAAATCGACATGCCATTCTTCACCGTCCACCTCTTTGCATCGCTAACACGGAAAATTGACCCGCACTATTGTCGAGCATGTTTTTGCAAGTACTCCATACTGAAAAACTTGCTGCGCGCGCTGGCGCTCGCCATGTGCTTTGTCTCTCCAGCCATGGCTGCTTTGCCATCGTGTGATGGGCCATTTTTTGTCGATGCGATTGCAGAGTCGGCTTGGACAAATATCGACTTATCCCCCGCATCAGGCACGAGCGGCATCAAACAGGCGTTTGCCACGGCGCGCGATACTTATCCCGTCCAACCGGTGCGGATACGTCTTGCGCCGGGCATCTATGAAGATGATGTGGGCGCGGAAATTTACGCGCAGCGATTATTGCGCTCGGCAACCAATCCGATCTATTTGCAGGCCGTCGATCCGGCGCCGGATGCAACACGGATTGGACACGGGATCAATCTTCTGGGTGTGAGTTACATCGCGATCGAGGGAGTTACCATCGGGCCGGCGACAGTGGGCGCATGGAACGGATCAGTACATGCTGCGCCACTGCCACTCTCGGCGACGGCGGGCATCCATGTGTCCGGCGCTGCCATCAACGGGAGTGCCAATGCCAATTCCGGCGGAACCCTCAACACCGCGATCTATGGGCAATACGAGCCCTCGCACCATATCCTGATCCGCTCGGTCACCATCCAGAATCTTTTTGATCCGACCGATTTTGACGCGGAGACCGCTGAGGGTTACGGCTCCGACGGCATCAAGTTCAATCAAGCCGAAGATGTCTGGGTCGTCGACACCAGCATCAGCCAGACCACCCGCCACGGCATCGACAACGTCGGCGTGCACCGCGCGGCGTTCTGCCGCAATGTCATCGCCCGCAACGGCGGCGGCCTGGGCATCGAAGCCAAGGGCGGCTCGACGGATGTGCTGTATGACAGCAATGTTTTTTATCGCGTGCGCCGGGTCGAATTGGGCGGCGAGAGCACCGACGCCACCTATTATTTTTCGCTCGATGGCAGGTGGGATTACGAGGCGCTCGGCACTGTCGCGCGCAACAACCTGATTATCGACCCGCGCGAAGCCGCTCTGGAATTTTCCGGTTGCGCCAACTGCTTTGCGATTGGCAACTCGGTTTACTACAAATCCGCTTATGTGCCGCCGCTGAATGGCGTCGAGGCGGCTGGCGGCGATGCCATTCGCATCCATGGCAGCATAATCCTGGGTGCCGCCGATGGTGCAGGCAACGATTGTCAGACATGGGATCCCGGCAGCAATGATTATGTGGCCATCGATCCGTGCTGGGGTGTCGGAGCCACCGAGCCGGCGCCGATCAATCGCGTGTTGGCCACTACCAATGCCACCGTGCAAAACAATCTGCTTGCATCAGCAGGCGGGCACTTGGGCCGCAGTTACGGCGGTACCACAGTGGCGTGTCCGCTGAATGTGGTTGATGGCGACACCACGCTGCTGTTCGCGGCCAACTATTGGTGGAATGGCGCCAGCGCGTTGCCAGGCGAGGGGTGTTCGACGCTTCCCGATGATACGGCGTCGATTGGAACGGGCGGAGAAACAACGGCATCACCACAGCTTGCGGAGGAATTTCTCGACACGACATCCTTGGCCACATTGGCACAAACTGCATCCCTGGCACTAACCCCCGCATCAAACAGCCCCTTGGCGGGGCGCGCCCTGACGCATGCGTTGGCCGGAACGATGGATGCCATACAACAAACTCGCGCTTACGCACCAACCATAGGTGCAATCGAAGCAAATGGCCAGGATGCCGGAACGGCAGATATGGCGATCGAGTTCTACAAAGCAGACATCAACCACTACTTCATGACCGCCTACTCCGACGAAGCCACCTCGCTCGACAACAACCCCGCCTGGGACTGGGTGCGTACCGGCAAGACTTACAACATCTGGCTAACGCAGGGCTCTGCCCCCTCCAACGCTTCTCCGGTGTGCCGCTTCTATGGCGTGTTTGCCAACGGCACGGTGGGCTCGCATTTCTATACCATAGACACCGGCGAATGCGAATACGTCAAGAGCCGCACCGACTGGGGCTGGAGCTACGAGGGCTACGCCTTCTACGCGGTCAAGCCGGCAGGAGGCGTCTGTTCTTCCGGCACCTCACCGGTCTACCGGGTATACAACAACGGCATGGGCGGCGCTCCCAACCACCGCTACATGACCAGCCAGAGCGTGGTAGACACCATGGTGGCGCAGGGTTGGGTATCGGAAGGATTGGCGTTTTGCGGTGCCTCTACCGCCAATTATTCAACTGTTGCTTGGGATTGAGCATACAGCGGCACGTTAACAGCAAACGGCTGCGGCAGCTCTACCCCAGCAGAAACTCCTGGCGAAGGAGTATTCGGTATAGCAATCCGGAATGGTGAAATCACGGGAGAGTAGTAATGTCCGCTTTCATCCAAGCAGAAATGCCCGGTGTTAATTAGACTCGCCCCTGTTAAAAACAGCGGCGGAAATTTTGAAAATGTACAAACTCATGAGCCAGGCAGAAGAAAGGGCAAAAGGAGCAAACACCGAGGCAATTGTTATCATCGCCCGCAAGCTGCTTTGTATCGCATTTTCCAGTGAACTTCCAAACAATCCCTTGGCCCGAATAAACTCGGATTTCAGGTTTGTAAAAAGCCATAGTATCTACGAAGCTAAAACCCGGATTGCGCGAACTTCGGTTTGGACAGCGCCGGGTTCTGCGCAAAATAGCGTTTGATGCCGCCCAGGATCGCGCCGGCGATTTTCATCTGGTAGTCCTCGTCGTTCAGGCGGCGCTCTTCGCTGGGGTTGCTGATAAAGGCGGTTTCGACCAGGATGGACGGTATGTCCGGCGATTTCAGCACGGCGAAGCCGGCCTGCTCGACCTGGCCGCGATGCAGGTCGTTGATGCCGCCCAGTTCGCCCAGCACATGCTTGGCCAGTTTCATGCTGTCGTTGATGGTGGCGGTCTGCGACAGGTCGAGCAGGGTGCGCGCCAGGTGCGGGTCTTTCACCGCGATATTCACGCCGCCGATCAGATCCGCTTCGTTTTCCTTTTTCGCCAGCCAGCGCGCTGCCGCGCTGGTCGCGCCGTGTTCGGAGAGCGCAAACACCGATGAGCCGCGCGCGTCCGGCTTGATGAAGGCATCGGCGTGAATGGAAATGAACAGATCCGCGTTCACCTTGCGCGCTTTGGCGACGCGCCCGACGAGCGGGATGAAATAGTCACCGTCGCGGATCAGCACACCGCGCATGTCCGGTATGTCATCCATCAAGGCTTTCACTTTGCGCGCAATCGCCAGCGTGACATTTTTCTCGCGCGAGCCGTTTCTGCCGATCGCGCCAGGGTCTTCGCCACCGTGCCCAGCGTCGATCGCGATAACCAGAGTGCGGGCGCGCAACTCGGGCAAGGTGGGCGTTGCTGCTTCCGCCGCAGGCAAGCCCGCCTTTGCTGCGCCCTGAGCCGACGTCGGCGCTTGCGCCTCTTCTGCCTGCGGCGCGGTTGGCGCTGGCGCGCTGGCTGCTTCCGCAGACGAAGGCTTGCGCTGTTCGAGCAGGGCCATCAGCGGGTCGGGCGGCTGTGCCGGGTACACATCCAGCACCAGGCGATAGCCATATTCGCCGACCGGCTTGAGCGCGAACAACTGCGGCTTGACCTCGGTCTTCAGATCGAGCACCAGGCGCACCACGCCGGGTTTGAAACGGCCCACGCGCAGGCTCCTGATGTAGGGGTCATTAGCGCCGACCAGCCCGGACAGGCCGTGGAGCGTGTCGCCGGGCTCGACATCTTCCAGGTCGATGACCAGGCGCTCCGGATCGCTCAGGATGAACATGTTGTGGCGGATGGCCTGTTTCGATTCCAGCGTCAGGCGCGTGTAGTCCTGCGCCGGCCAGACACGCGCCGCGCTCACGGCTATCGCGGCGTGAGCCTGCGGCAGCCAGCAGAGAATCAGGAATGTTGCGAGTCTTACAACTGTTCCAGGCATCGCTTGCCCATTTCCGTATTGGCGCGGATTTCCGCTTGGCGGCCTTGCGGCAGAATCTCTAACATGATTTCCATATCGGCACGTGGCAGAAAATCTTGCGCCTTGTCCGGCCATTCGATTAAAAAGATGTTTTGCCCGTCGAATTCGTCGCGAAAACCAGCAGCTTCCCATTCTTCTTCGTCGTGCAGGCGGTACAAATCGAAGTGACGCAAGTCCATCCCGGCTGCACGGTATGGTTCGAGCAGCGTGTAAGTGGGGCTCTTCACCCTGCCGGTGTAACCCAGCGCATTCAACATGCCGCGCACCAGCGTGGTCTTGCCCGCGCCGAGATCCCCGCGCAGATAGACCACCATGCCGGGATCGAGTTGCGCGGCGAGGCGTTGCGCCAGCGCAAGGGTCGCGTTTTCATCGGTGAGGAAGATGTTGATTCGGCTATCATCCGGACTATGCAAAACGAAATTCCTCATTCGATTGATTACGGTGCGCTCGCCGCGCTGATACGCGCTTGGGCGCACGAACTCGGCTTCCAGGCCGTGGGCATCAGCAACGCCGATCTTTCGGCGGCGGAAGCAGGCCTGCTGGAATGGCTCGCGCTCGGCATGCACGGCGAGATGGATTATATGGCAAAACATGGCTGCAAACGCAGCCGCCCGGCGGAACTGCTGCCCGGCACGCTGCGCGTGATTTCGCTGCGCATGAACAATATGCCGCCCGCTGCGCGCGACAGTTGGGCGGTGCTCGCGGAGGGCGGACGCGCCTTCGTTTCGCGCTATGCGCTGGGGCGCGACTACCACAAGGTGATGCGCAACCGTCTGGCGAAGCTGGCCGAGAAAATCCGCGCCGAAGTCGCCGAATTTGAAGCACGAGTTTTTACCGACAGTGCGCCGGTCATGGAAAAGGAGCTGGCGCGCAAGGCCGGGTTAGGGTGGCGCGGCAAGCACTCCCTGCTGCTGTCGCGCGCGCACGGCTCGCGCTTCTGCCTGGGCGAAATTTACGTGAACCTGCCGCTGCCGGTCGATGAGCCGGAGCAGGAACATTGCGGCACCTGCACGCGCTGCATGGCCATCTGCCCGACGCAGGCCATCGTCGCACCGTATCGCGTCGATGCGCGCCGCTGCATTTCCTACCTGACCATCGAGCTCAAGGGCAGCATTCCCGTCGAGCTGCGCCCGCTGGTCGGCAACCGCATCTACGGTTGCGACGACTGCCAGTTGATCTGCCCGTGGAACCGTTTTGCGCAGGCCAGCGCCGATCCGGATTTTGCGGTGCGGCACGGGCTGGACGATGCGGGATTGATTGAGTTGTTCGCGTGGGACGAAGCCGAATTCGCCAGCAAGCTGGCCGGCACCGCGATCTATCGCATCGGTCACGAACAGTGGCTGCGCAACCTCGCCGTGGCCTTGGGCAACGCACCACAGAGCGCCGCTGTGATTGCAGCCTTGCAATCGCGTGCGGAGCATCCTGCGGAGCTGGTGCGCGAGCATGTGGCCTGGGCATTGGCACACCAGCTCAGTAAATAAACCGCTCGCGCAATTCTTCCAGATTCAGTTCGCACAGAATCTGCTCCAGCCTCTGTCGCGCGCTTTTTTTCGATGCATCCGTGCGGCGGCCGATGATGAGCTCGTTTTTCATCGAGTGCTCCCAGCCGACCAGCTCAGTCACCGTCACCTGGTAGCCGTGCGACTCCAGCAACAGGCAGCGCAGCACGTTGGCGAGGTGGCTGCCGAACTCGCGGGTGTGGATCGGATGGCGCCAGATTTCCGAGAGCGGGGTTTTGCCGAACGACTGGTTCTTGTGGCGGTTCAATGCGGCTGCAACCTCGGCCTGGCAGCAGGGGATCAGCACGATGAATTGCGCCCGCTTGTGCAGCGCAAACTTGATCGCATCGTCGGTGGCGGTGTTGCAGGCGTGCAGCGCGGTGACGATATCGACCCGCTCCGGCAGTTGCGGCGAGCCGATGGATTCCTCCACCGACAGATTCAGGAACGACATGCGCGCAAAGCCCAGCCTTGCGGCCAATTCGCGGGATTTTTCGACCAGCGCCTCGCGGGTCTCGATGCCGTAAACCTGCCCGGCCTCACGCGCCTTCAGAAATAAATCGTAGAGGATGAAGCCGAGGTAGGACTTGCCCGCGCCGTGATCCACCAGCGTCAGGTCTTGCCTGTCCGCAAGCACTTCATCGAGCAACGGCTCAATGAAACGATATAAATGGTAAACCTGCTTCAGCTTGCGACGGCTGTCCTGGTTGAGCTTGCCGTCGCGCGTCAGGATGTGCAGTTCCTTGAGCAGTTCGACGGACTGGCCGGGTCTGATTTCCGGGGGAGAATTCATGGTGTTCGTTTTAACCTATAAACTTTGATTCTGTCCACAAATTACACAATTCGTGACGCTCAACTCCCATAAAATATTATTGAAGCGATGTTGACATGCGGCTTCCCCATGCATATAGTTGCGAATGATTCTCATTGATAAAATGTCAACAAGATATGATATGCTTTGCCGTCATATGGTTCCGGCACGCACGCCCAGCCAAGCTCCTGCGGTATCGGATAAACGGCACTGTCTTCGCCTTTTTGTAATAGCACCACCCCCTGTAGCCATTAACGATGAAAGGAAATAACAAAATGACGCAAGCCAGAAACGTATCTACCGGAAAGGATAAAACCATGCCGCATCGCTCCCGCGACACCTTGAAACGAACCTGCTTCGTTTCTTTCGGCCTGCTGCTTGCGGCCGCCGCCCCATCTGCCCTCGCTTTCCAGCCGCTGATCACCGACGACACCGGCACGCAGGGCGCGGGTGGTAACCAGCTCGAATTCTCCGTCAACCGAGACCGCGCGCGTTCCGAAGGCGAATCCGTCCGTGTCACCTCGCTGCCGGTGGTTTACACGCGCGGCATCACCGACAGCATCGATGCATTCGTCGGGGCGAATTACACGCGCATCCGCTCAAGCATCCCGGAACTCGATGCGAGCGGCGGCGGCAATCCGTCGTTCGGGGTCAAGTGGCGCTTTTACGAAAACGAGGAAAGCAAAACCAGTCTCGGCATCAAGCCCGAGATTGTCCTGCCGGTCAGTTCCGGTAGGGAAAACGAAGGGCTGGGCACAGGCAAAACTTCCTACGGATTAACGCTGATCCTGACGCAGGAAACCGGCTTCGGCGCAGTTCATGCCAACCTCTTCGCCGGTCGCGACCGCTTCCGCGATACAGTCGGTTCGGATGCAACGATCACGCGCGCCTCGATCGCTCCCGTCTGGGATGTCGCCGAGGGCTGGAAGCTGGCGCTGGACATCGGCATCGAATCGGAAAGGGCCGACGGCGACAGCACGCGCACCGACTTCGCCGAAATCGGCGCGATCTACTCGCCCAGCGATAACCTCGAATTTGCGTTCGGCCTGATCCGCGCGAACGACGACGCAGAACCGGGCACCGGAACGACTTCCGCAACTGCCGGCGTGACCTGGCGCTTCAAGTAAGCCGTGCCCGGCAGCGGTTAACTTGAGGCTCGCGTAGCGAGACCGCGTCCCTCTCTCCCGCAAGCGGGAAGAGCTATGAGAGAGGGGAGCGGGCATGGCGAGTTTCATAATCTGTGGTGGCTGCTCGCCATGCCCGTTACGCTGCTGCCGAAAACGCTTCGTCGAAGGCCTGCACGAATCTCGGCAGTTCGTTTTCCGGCAGCCGGTTGATTCCCGCCGCGCCTTTCCTGCCGCCGCCGGTGGCGAAACGCGAGCATAAAACGTCGGCGCCGCTGCCGACGGATTGCGGGGCGCGCACGCTGACCACGAAAGCGCCGTCACCGCGCTGGGTCAGGACGGCATGTGCGCGATCCGGAGCGGCGCTGGCAAGGATGTTGCCGAAAGCGCCGCTCACGCGGCGGCTCCAAGGTTTGGCGGGAAGAATATAAATCGTGCCGCTTGCCGTGTCATGCTCCGGGCGTATGGCGCGCGCGAGCGCCATGTCCTCGGCGTAGCCCTGTTTCAGAATTTCGAATATCCCGTTCTCGTTGATGAACACGAACGGGTTTTTGAACTGGTGCAGGATGCGGTACAGCTCCGCCGGATGGAAATTCAAGTCCTCCACGGCCTCCCCGTAGCTGTTGTAGTTGAGGCACTCGCCCAGTTCGCGCAACGTGGCGAGTTGCTGCGGTTTGAGGCCGAGCGGCTGGGCGGCCAGGCAGGCCGCTTCGTGCAGGTTGTCGCCGAACGCGCCGATGACTGCCCAGATCAGGTGTTTGCCTTCCAGGTAACGGTTGACCAGCAGGCTGGTGCAGACATCCGGGCTGGTGTCGATCGTCGCGTTCAAGTTGGGATGCACGGGAATATCCTTTGCGACATGGTGGTCGAAATAGCCGACCTTCACCCCCTTGTCGAGCAACGCGAGCAGCGCAGCGCGGTTTTTGTCCAGCGCCAGATCGAGCACCATCACCTCGTCGCCGGGGCCGGCTTCCACGTAACGCAGCAGATCGCTATCGCGCTTGGTGCCTGTGACAAGGTTGTTGGCGGCCGGAAAGGCCAGGCGCAACTGATGCAGCGCGCAGACGCCATCAGCATCGCCGTTGAAAACATCGTAATTCATCGTGGTCGATCCAAAAATGCGGGGGCGGGATTCTAGCCGATTCGCGCGGAGCCCATTGCGCGAAAGAGGTGAAGCTGGCCGGTAAGCCGGGTTCTGTCGTGGACAGTCATTCCTCTAGGCGTTTCGTTACCTGACGCTCAAGCAACCTACCCGCTGGCGACGCGAGCAACGTCATGGCCAGCCTATTTGGTCTTGCTCCGGATGGGGTTTACCCTGCCGCTGATGTTGCCACCAGCGCGGTGAGCTCTTACCTCGCCATTTCAACCTTACCTGTACTGCTCGCGCAGCCATCGGCGGTGTCATTTTAGCTCCGGCATAACCTTAGGGTCATGCCCTCGACGCCAAAAAGGGAACTTGACGGTTGGCAGGCATAACCCGAAGGTTACCCTGCGCTGAAACTCCGCTCAGCTCCGTTTTCTGTGGCACTTTCCATCGCCTCACGGCGTCCGGTCGTTAACCGGCATCCTGCTCTGCGGAGCCCGGACTTTCCTCCCCGTCCTTGCGGACGCGGCGACTGTCTAGCCAGCTTCGATATGAAGTTTAACACCGCGCAACTTTAAAAACCGTAATTCAAGCCACAGAGAACACAGAGATGAAGCAAGTAGCGGGGATCAATATGGCAGCGTTCGGCTTCTTTCCCGCATTTCGCTGCGCTTCATGCGTGCTACGGCACTGCGGAGCCCGGACTTTGGTTACGACATAACTTGCTACGCAAGTGAGTCTTCACCGCAACAAGCCCGCTGGCGCGGTCGTGTTGTCCTCCCCGCACTTGTGTGCGCGGCGACTGCCTGGCCAGCTTCGGTGTGAAGTTTATCACGGCAAGGTTGAGAAAGCCGCCTGCGTAGGCAACAAAAATGTAGGGTCAATAAGCGTAGCGCATTGCACCCTTTCATTCGGCGCAATGCCCGTTGGCTATTGCGCCCTACGATAAATGGAATTTGGAAACGGAATTACAAAAACGCAGCATGCCGCCTTTGATTTACAATCCATCCTATCCATCAGCCGGAATACACCATGCAACAGCTTACCCTCACCCGCCCCGACGACTGGCATCTGCATCTGCGCGACGGGGCATTGATGCGGTCGGTGCTGCCGGACACTGCGCGGCAATTCGGCCGCGCCATCGTGATGCCGAACCTCAAACCGCCGGTGACCACCACCAGCCAGGCGCTGGCTTACCGCACGCGCATTGTCGCGATGTTGCCGCCAAGTTCAAGATTTCGGCCGTTGATGACGCTGTATCTCACCGACAACACCACGGCGAAGGAAATAGAGCGCGCCAAAGCCAGCGGCGCGGTGCATGCGGTCAAGCTGTATCCGGCGGGAGCGACCACCAACTCCGACGCGGGTGTGACGGATATCCGCAAGGCCTATCCGGCGCTGGAGGAGATGCAGCGTTGCGGGATGCCGCTGCTGGTGCATGGCGAAGTCACCGACCCCGCAGTGGACATATTCGACCGCGAGGCGGTATTCCTCGAGCGCGTAATGATCCCGCTGCTGCGCGACTTGCCGCAACTGCGCGTGGTGTTCGAGCACATCACCACGCGCGACGCGGCGCAGTTTGTCACGGATGCGCCGGACAGCATCGCGGCGACCATCACCGCGCATCACCTGTTGTACAACCGCAATGCACTGCTGGCCGGCGGCATACGCCCGCACTACTATTGCCTGCCGGTGCTCAAGCGCGAGGTGCATCGCGAGGCTCTGGGCAAGGCGGCAATCAGCGGCAACCCGAAATTTTTCCTCGGCACCGACAGCGCGCCGCACGCGCAACACACCAAGGAAACGGCCTGCGGCTGCGCCGGCTGCTACACCGCGCACGCCGCCATCGAGCTGTATGCCGAAGCGTTCGAGCAGCTTGGCGCGCTGGACAGGCTGGAGGGCTTCGCCAGCTTCCACGGCGCGGATTTTTACCGGCTGCCGCGCAACACCGCCAAGATCACGCTGCGCAAGGAAAGCTGGCAGGTGCCGGATAGCCTCGCGTTCGGCGAGAATCGCCTGGTGCCGCTGCGCGCCGGCGAATCGATTGCATGGAAAATGGTTGGCTGAGATGAAGGCAACAGAAACACCCGGCGAGATATTCCGCGCCAAAATCAATCTGGAAACCTCGAAAATTGCCTGGAAAGAATTGCAGCGTTTTTTTGCCGGTGGCAAGGCATGGATGGCCTCAGCCGACCTGGATCTGGTCGATGTCGCATTCCAGATGTCCAAAGACAACGTGGAGCAAATCCGGCAATGGGCGGTGGCGGGCAAGCTGGCGCTGGTACCGGATGAGCAGGCGCGAAAATGGATCGAGGCAGATGCGCTGGTATGGGCGGTGGTGGTCAGCCCGTGGGTGCTGGTGCAGCCGGTGGCCAAGCTGCACTAAGAAACTGCCTTCAGAATGGCTGTCTCATTGCGCAATATGAAATTAAATTAAATTAATCGCTGGCCAGAAGGCGATATAATAAGAACCGGATTGTTTTTCGCGCTAGCCACGATGACAGCAAAAACTCAAAGCAGCCAAAGAATACTCGTTATAGGTGCGGGCCGCGGCGGCACAGCGATGCTCGATCTTTTTCTCGAAGATCAACAAATCAATATTGCCGGTATTATCGACACTGACCCGCAGGCTCCAGCGCTGGCAATTGCGAAGAAACGCGGCATCCAGAATTTCACCGATCTTGCCGAAGCGATCGAGGAAAGCCGCCCTTGCATTGCTTTCAACCTGACAGGCGATATTAGTGTCACCGCCTACGCCGAAGCTCAACTGGGCAATGCGAATGTCATTGGCGGTTTCCAGGCACTCTTCATCTGGAACATACTGACGCGCCTCAAACGATCGGAAGAAGGGCTTCGCATCGCCGCCACCGCCTTCGAGTCTCAGGATGTCATAGCGGTTACCGATACCAATGGCGTAATCCTGCGGGTCAACCGCGCCTTTGCCGAGATCACCGGCTACACGGAAGAGGAAGCGGTTGGACAGACACATGAACTGCTCAAGTCTGAGCGCCATGATGCGGCCTTTTATTCCGCGATGTGGGAGAGCATCAAACACACCAGCGCATGGAACGGTGAAATCTGGAGCCTGCGAAAAAACGGGGAAATATATCCGGGGCGGCTTTCCATTACTGCGGTGAAAGGAAATGCCGGAGAGATCACCCACCACGTTGCCACTTTGCACGACATAACGGCACGCAAGGCGGCGGAAGCGGAAATCAAGACCTTGGGGTTCTACGACAGCCTCACTGGCCTACCCAACCGGCGGCTTCTATTGGATCGCCTCAAGCATGCATTGGCTTCCAGCACACGCAGTGGCCGGGAAGCTGCTCTACTGTTCATTGACCTGGACGATTTCAAGACCATCAACGATTCTCTCGGTCATGCCACCGGCGATATGCTGTTACAACAGGTGGCGCAACGCCTGACATCCTGCGTGCGCGAAGGAGACACCGTCGCCCGATTGGGCGGGGACGAGTTCGTAGTGATGCTGGAAGACTTGAGCAAACAGGCTTTTGAAGCGGCTGAGCAGACGGAGGCCGTCGGCGAGAAAATTCTGGCTACCCTGAACCAAGCCTACCAGCTTGGCTCACATGAATATCGCGGCACGCCAAGCATCGGCGCCACCCTGTTCAACGACCAGCAATCAGGGGTGGAGGAGTTGCTGAAGCAGGCCGACCTCGCCATGTATCAGGCCAAGAAAGCAGGCCGCAACACGCTGCGTTTCTTCGACCCGGAGATGCAAACTTCCGTCAACGCGCGCGCAGCGCTCGAAAAGGAATTACGCAATGCCATTGCGAACAATGAATTCAGGTTGCATTACCAGATTCAAGTAGACAGTTCGCATCAATCATTAGGGGCCGAAGCCTTGATCCGCTGGATGCACCCCAAACAAGGTTTGTTGAGCCCATCACAATTCATTCCGCTGGCAGAAGAAACCGGTCTGATATTGCTCATCGGGGAATGGGTGCTGGATACGGCTTGCGCGCAACTTAAGGCATGGCAGCAGGATGCGCCGACCCGAAACCTCATTTTGTCCATAAATGTGAGCGCCAAGCAATTCCGCCAGGCTAATTTTGTGGATCAAGTGAAAGCTGCCCTGCAACGCCACGCCATCAACCCGAGTTCTCTCAAGCTGGAACTGGTCGAAAGCCTGTTGCTCGAGAACATCGAAGAGACCATTGCAACCATGAATGTATTGAACGAAATCGGCATCCGTTTCTCGTTGGACGATTTCGGCACCGGCTATTCGTCTTTGCAGTACCTCAAGCGGCTACCGCTCAATCAGCTCAAGATCGACCAGTCGTTCATCCGTGACCTTGCCACCGATAGCAGCGACCAGGCGATTGTGCGCACCATCATTGCCATGGCAGACAGCCTGAACCTGGGCATTATCGCCGAAGGGGTGGAGACGGAAGCGCAGCAACAACTTCTGCTGGATAAAGGTTGCACCAACTACCAAGGGTATCTGTTCAGCAAGCCGTTGCCGATTGAACAGTTCGAGGCGTTACTGAAGCAGGTGGGGTGAATAGGCTATTGCTACCGGCTTGGCCGAATGCTCCGCGCGTTCCTTCGATCAAACCGGGGCAGGCTTGCTTCACCCTCCTCGCAAACTTTCAAGGCGGCTTCCGATAGCCTATTTTTCTTTTTTCTTTTTCATCGCCGCTTCGATTTGCCGGCATAAAGTTTTCAGAATCTTGATGCGCGCGAAGTTCTTGTCGTTGGCTTCCACCAGCGTCCACGGCGCGATTTCGGTGCTGGTGCGATCCACCATGTCGCACACGGCATGTTCGTATTCTTCCCATTTCTTGCGGTTGCGCCAGTCTTCCTCGGTAATCTTGAAACGCTTGAAGCCGATTTTTTCGCGCGCCTTGAAGCGCCTGAGCTGCTCTTCTTTGCTGATGGATAGCCAGAACTTGACCACCACGATATTGTGGCGCACCAGTTGCGCCTCGAAGTCGTTGATTTCGCTGTAGGCGCGCATCCAGTCGGTTTTCGAACAGTAGCCCTCGACGCGCTCGACCAGCACGCGGCCATACCAAGAACGGTCGAAAATCGTCACCCGGCCGCGCCGCGGGATGTGGCGCCAGAATCGCCACAGATAGGGTTGCGCCCGTTCTTCCTCGGTGGGTGCGGCAATCGGCACGATGTTGTACTGGCGCGCATCCAGCGCGCCGGTGATGCGGCGGATCGCGCCGCCCTTGCCGGCCGCATCGTTGCCTTCGAACATGGCCAATACGGTGATGCCCCTGAACTTCGGGCTGCGCGTCAACAGCGCGAGCTTGCCCTGGTATTCCTCCAGCTCGATTTCATACTTCTTCTTGTCGATTTTCTGGCCGAGATCCAACGTTTTCAGAATATGCAGCTTGTCGATAGACGGGAGCGGCGGCGGCGCGGAAACTTCCGTTGTTTTCTTGCCCGCTTCATCCAGGCGTTTGCGGATCGCATCGAGAATCACCTTGCCCACGGTCAGGCTGCGGTAGCGCGCATCGTATCCCTCAACGATTGTCCACGGCGCTTCGGCGGTGCTGGTGTGGCGCATCACGCTTTCGCTCACCACGCGATACTTGTCGTACATTTTGTAATGTTCCCAGTCGCGTTCCGTGACGCGCCAGCGGGTCTTTGGGTCTTTTTCGAGAGTTTTGAGGCGTTTTTCCTGCTTTTCCCTGGACAGATGCATCCAGAACTTGAGGATCAACGCGCCTTCTTCCACCAGCATTGTTTCCAGGCGTCTGGCACGTTCCAGGCTCTGGTCGAGATCGGCTGTCTTGGTGAGACCGGAAACTCGGTTGAGGATCGGCCAGGTGTACCAGGAGCCGAGAAATACGCCGATCTTGCCCTTGGGCGGCAGCTCGCGCCAGAAGCGCCACATCATCGGACGATCCAGTTCCTCGTCCGACGGATCGCCCATACCGTGGGTCTGGATGAAGCGCGGATCCATCCATTCGTTGAGCAGGTTGACGGTTTCGCCGCGCCCCGCGCCATCCACGCCGCCAACCAGAACGATGACCGGAAATTTTGCCAGCCTGGCCAGATCCATTTGCGCCTCCAGCAAGGCCTCGCGCAAAGGCGGCACCTCCTGGTCGTAAGTCTCCTTGTCTATCTTGTGGCCCAGTTCAGCGGATTCAAACATGATGTCCTCCCTACAGAAAATCCGGCGTGATCGCCAGACGCAACGTGATCTGGATCGACCCATCGCGCTCGCGGCGGCTGAACCACCACAGCGCACCCTTCTTGATGTTCAGCGCATAATCGTCGCTCCCCAGCAGTTGCGCCGCGACTTCGCCGAGCGTCGGCTGATGCCCGACCACCAGCACCGCGCCGTCGTCATCCGGCCAGCCTGCCGCCTTCAGCACGTCCTGCGCGGAAGCGCCGGGCGCGATGGCGGGCGCGAGCGTAAAACGCCCGGTGAGCGCGGTTGCGGTCTGCTGCGTGCGGACGGTCGGGCTGACCAGGATGCGCGTATCGCCGGGCAGGTGCCGGTGCAGGAAGGCCGCAATTTTTTCCGCCTGCTTGACGCCTTTTGCGGTAAGTTCGCGGTCGTGATCCGGCGTACCATCCGCCGCCTCCGCATGCCGCCACAGAATAATATCCACCTCGCCCCCCGAGCTTTATATTTTATTTGCCAGCATATACCGTATACACTGTTTCCACCACTCCAATATGAAGGGAAACGACATGGCAACCAAAAAGACAACCGCGGCCCCGGCAACCACCCCGGCAAAGCAAGCGCCGGTGAAAAAACCCGCCGCTCCGGCAAAACCGCCCGCTGCATCAGCCGTGAAACCGGCTTCGAAAAAAACCAGGAAAGAGCACAAGGTGAAAGTGGTGCGCGACAGCTTCACCATGCCGCAGGACGAGTACCGGAAAATCGCCGAGATCAAGGAGGCCTGTCTGGAGCAGGGCTTGCATGTAAAGAAAAGCGAAGTGCTGCGCGCCGGGCTGCAAGCCCTGGCAAAGCTCGGTGCCGCACAATTGAAAAATGCGCTGGGCAATCTGGAAAAAATCAAGACGGGCCGCCCAAAAAAACACTAGCGCCTACCGGATACTTCGCCGGATTGCCTGTTTACACCGCCCGCGTTGAACTGGCGAGCTGTTTGAGCAACTCGATTTGTGCGCATTTCTGCGCGGCGCGGCTGGCTTTTTTGCGCCGGTAATGCCCGTCGCCATCCATATCCCACGCCTGGCAGTTGTCCTGCAAATAAACCTTCAGCCCTTCGTCGATCACGCGTTTCTTGAGCTTCTTTTCGAGCAGCGGAAAGCACACCTCGATGCGGCGGAAGAAGTTCCTATCCATCCAGTCAGCGCTGGCCAGATACACGTCGTGTTTCAGGTCGTTGCGGAAATAAAAAATGCGCGTGTGCTCGAGGAAACGCCCAATCACCGAACGCACCCGGATATTTTCCGACAGCCCCTTCACGCCGGGGCGCAACGCGCATACGCCGCGCACGATAAGGTCGATTTTGACGCCCGCCAGCGAGGCTTCGTAAAGCGCGTTGATGGTTTCCGGTTCCAGCAATGCGTTCATCTTGGCAATGATGTGGGCGCGCTTGCCGGCCCCGGCGAGACGGGTTTCGTTCTGGATCGCCCGCAGCACTTCGCTGTGCAGCGAGAACGGCGATTGCCACAGGTGGTTCAGCTTGCGCGCCTTGCCGAGGCTGGTGAGCTGGCCGAACACCTCGTTCACGTCCGCGCAAACCTCCTCGTTGCAGGTGAACAGGCCGAAATCGGTATAGAGCCGCGCGGTGCGCGGATGGTAGTTGCCGGTGCCCAGATGCACGTAGCGGCGCAGCCTGCCGTCCTCGCGGCGCACCACCATCAGCATCTTGGCATGCGTCTTGTGCCCGACCACACCGTACACGACGTGCGCGCCCACCTGCTCGAGGCGGGTCGCCCAATTGATGTTGGCTTCTTCATCGAAGCGCGCCAGCAGTTCCACCACCACCGTCACTTCCTTGCCGCGCTGCGCCGCGCCGATCAGCGCTTCCATCAGCGCGGAGTCTGCGCCGGTGCGATATACGGTCTGTTTGATCGCGACCACGCCCGGGTCGCTGGCGGCCTGCTGGATGAAATCGATCACCGGCTTGAAGGATTGAAAAGGGTGGTGCAGCAGAATGTCGCTTTTGCGGATCGCCTTGAACATGTCGGCGCCCTTTTTCTGGATCACCGTCGGCACGCCGGGCGCAAAGACGGGAAACTTCAGGTCGTCGCGCGCCACCAGATTGGGGATTTCCATCAGACGCACCAGATTCACCGGGCCGTGCACGCGGTATAAATCTTCCGGAGCAAGGCCGAATTCCTTGAGCAACAATTCGGAGATATGCGGCGGGCATGTGTCGGCGATCTCCAGGCGCACCGCATCGCCGAAGTGGCGTTGCGGCAGTTCGCCTTGCAGGGTGAGGCGCAGGTTTTTCATTTCCTCTTCATCGACGAACAGGTTGCTGTTGCGCGTCACGCGGAACTGGTAGCAGCCTAGCACCTCCATACCGGAAAACAGCTCGCCGACATGCGCGTGCAGGATAGAAGAGAGGAACACAAAGCCGTGCGCGCAGCCGCCGATTTCCGGCGGTATCGGGATGGTGCGCGGCAGCACGCGCGGCGCCTGCACGATGGCGCGCGCCTGGTTGCGCCCGAAGGCGTCCTTGCCTTGCAGCTCCACGGTGAAATTCAGGCTCTTGTTGAGCACGCGCGGAAAGGGGTGCGCCGGATCGAGCCCGATCGGGGTCAGCACCGGCATCACTTCGCGCAGGAAAAAATCCCTGACCCAGGCCTGCTGCGTTTCATTCCACTGGGTGCGGCGCAAAAAACGGATGCCTTGCGTGGCGAGTGCAGGAACGATGTCGGTATCGAACAACTGGTATTGCCGCTCGATAAGCTGGTGCGCCTGTTCGCGCACCAGCTTGAGCGTCTGTCTGGCGGTCATGCCGTCCGCGCCTGCGGCAACGCTGCCCAACTTGATTTGTTCTTTCAGTCCCGCCACGCGGATTTCGAAGAATTCGTCGAGATTGCTGCTGACGATGCACAGGTATTTCAACCGTTCCAACAACGGCACTGTCGCGTCTTCGGCCTGCGCCAGCACACGCCGGTTGAACTCGAGCTGGCCGAGTTCGCGGTTCAGGAATTGCTGCGGGACGTATTTCTTTGCCAAGGCGGGCGCGGTCAGCTTTTGGGCGGCACGTACCCTTGCGGCATCTGCGCCCCTTCGCCAAAGAAATAATTCTCCATTTGCGCGGCGAGGTATTTGCGCGCCGTCGCGTCGGCGAGATTGAGGCGGTTTTCGTTCACCAGCATGGTCTGGAACCTGATCCAGCCCTGCCAGGCTTCCTTGGATACATTCTCAAAAATTCGCTGGCCCAGCGGGCCGGGATAAACCGTGCGATCCAGCCCTTCTGCCTCGCGCCCCAGTTTTACGCATTGCACCATTCTCGCCATGTTGTAAATCTCCTTATGAGTAATCGTTCGCCGCAATTATGACACGGAATGATTTTTTTGCGCGTGCCAGACAAAACCGGCAAGTACGGGGGATGCGACATTCTGACGCGCGGCAATATGCCACATTCCCAGGCAAAGTCATTGCATCGATAATCGCCGCACATTTTTTACATGGAGAAGAGCAATGCAACTCAAGCGTATCACCATCTGTATCGCCCTGGCCTTTGCGCCCGGCGCGTTTGCGGCGGAGGCCGCCGAAACCGCCTTGCCCGATGTCGAGGTCGTCGGCAATAAAATCCGGCCCCTGCCTGCCAAGAGCAATTCGGCTCTCGGCGGCATCGACATCGCCCGTCAGCGCGCCGCCACCAGCGACACGGCAAAGCTGCTCGAAGGGCAGCCGGGCGTCAGCCTATACGGGGCGGGCGGCGTATCCAGCCTGCCGGCGATACACGGCCTGGCGGACGACCGCATCCGCACCAAGGTCGATGGCATGGATCTGATTTCCGCCTGCGGCAACCACATGAACCCGCCGCTTTCTTATATCGACCCCTCCAATGTCGGCAGCGTCAGGGTGTTTGCCGGCATCGCGCCGGTCAGCGTCGGCGGCGACAGCATCGGCGGCACGATCATGGTGGAATCCGCCGCGCCGGAGTTTGCCGCACATGACGAGACCTTGCTCAAAGGGCAAGCAGGCGCTTTTTATCGCAGCAACGGCGATGCGCACGGTGGCAATCTTTCGGCCACAATCGCAACCGAACGATTGAGCGTGACGTACAGCGGCTCCACCACCGAGGCCGACGATTACAAGGCCGGCGGGGATTTCAAGGCGGCGGGGCCGGCAGCGGCAGGCAGAAACTGGCTGGCTGGCGACGAGGTCGGCTCCTCAATGTACAAATCGACGAACCAATCCCTCGCATTTGCGCTGCGCAATCAGAACCACATGGTCGAGCTGAAGCTGGGCGTGCAGGACATCCCATACCAGGGTTGGCCGAACCAGCGCATGGACATGACCGGCAACGACAGCGAGCAGTTCAACTTGCGCTATACCGGCCAATACGGCTGGGGCGGGCTCGAAGCGCGCGCCTATCACGAAAATACCCGGCACAAGATGCAGTTCTTCGACGACAAGCTCTACTGGTACGGCAAAGGGGCCCCGACCGATACGAAGTTCGATGGCGTGCCGTGCGCCGACTATCTCGCCGTCGGCACCAGCTGCGCGGCGGGCATGCCGATGGATACCGAGGGCCGGAACACCGGCGCGGTCGTCAAGGCGGACATCTTGCTGTCTGCCCGCGACCTGCTCCGTGTCGGCGGCGAAACCCAGCGCTACCGACTGAACGACTGGTGGGACCCGTCCGGCAAGGGGATGTGGCCCAACGTCTTCTGGAATATCAACAACGGCGAACGCGACCGTCTCGCCCTGTTCGGCGAATGGGAGGCCGCGTGGAGCGCGCGGTGGCAGACCCAGTTCGGGCTGCGTTACGAGAAGGTCGACATGAATGCGGGCGCCGTGCAGGGGTATGGCGCAGGCTACGCGGCAGATGCGAAAGCCTTCAATGACGCCGACCGCAACAAGAGCGACGACAACACCGACCTGACCGCACTGGCCCGTTACACCCCCTCCCCCACGCAGGCCTACGAGTTCGGCTTTGCCCGCAAGACCCGTTCGCCCAACCTCTACGAGCGTTACACCTGGTCGAAAGGCGGCATGGCCATGAACATGATCAACATGGCCGGCGACGGCAACGGCTACGTCGGCAACCTGGATCTGCAACCGGAAGTGGGGCATACCCTGAGCGCCACCGCCGACTGGCACGATGCCGCAGCGGAAGGCTGGAACGTGAAAGTGACGCCCTATTACACCCGGGTAGAGGATTACATCGACGCCATGCGTTGCTTCACCGGGGCCGGCGTGTGCAATGCCGCAAACCTGACCAGGACCGACGGCTTCGTCTTTCTCCAGTTCGTCAACCAGCGCGCGCGCCTCTACGGGCTGGACATTTCCGGTCGCATGCCTCTGGCGGAAACCGGCGGCTATGGCAGCTTTACCGCAACGGGCGTAGTCAGCCATGTGGACGGCAAGAATGAGACGACCGGCGACAACCTCTACAACATCATGCCGCTGAACGCAAAATTTGCCGTGGTTCAGCGCCTCGCCGGATGGACCAACACCGCCGAAGTGGAACTGGTCGATGCCAAGAAGGATGTGTCCAGCACCCGCAACGAACTGCGAACAGCAGGTTATGGCCTACTCAATCTGCGCAGCAGCTATGAATGGAAGCAATTCCGTTTCGATATGGGCATCGAAAACGTCCTGGACAAGTTTTACAACGATCCGTTGGGCGGGGCATATACCGGTCAGGGCAAGACCATGCCCCCGGTAGCAGGCCTCATACCCTGGGGTATCCCGGTTCCGGGCATGGGCCGCTCGGTTTATGTCGGCGCAACCCTGAAGTTCTAAAGTTGCAGTGCAAACAAAGAGCCGCCGGAAATTACGGCGGCTCTTTTATCGGTGTTGCCATTACGCCGCAATCAATTCACCATGCCGCTATATATCCGTTTGCCAGCACGGCCAGGCCGGACACGATGCGATACCAAGAAGGTGACGACCGCGTGGTATTTTCCAATGCGCAAATTACATGGAGAGCAATCTTGAACGAAGATTGGATAGAACAATCCCCTGAAGCACTTCGACTGGCGGCGCGCCCCATGGATATGTGCAAAGGGCAGCGTATCTTCCGCATGGGTGACGAAGTAGCAGCCGTGTATCGCGTGCTGGAGGGAGATGTTTGCCTGACACGCTTCTCGCCGGAGGGTGCCGAAATTGTCCTGCACCGCGCTCGTGAAGGTGATTTCTTCGCCGAAGCCAGCCTGTTCGGCTCCCGCTACCATTGCGATGCGATCTGCACCCGTTCCGGGCGTTGCCTGCAATTGCCCGCCGCAGCCCTGCGCCACTGCCTGGCCAACGACCCCAATTTCGCCATGGAATGGATCGCCACGCTGTCACGGAACCTTCGCCGGCAACGAGCCGCCCAAGAGCGGCTCGGCCTGAAAAGCCTGCGCATGCGCATCATCCACTACCTGGTGGATCATGGTAAAGATGGGCGCGTCGAACTGAATCAGCCCATTATCCGCTGGGCGACGGAGCTGGGAGCAAGCCACGAAGCGCTTTATCGCACCCTGGCTGAAATGGAACAGGAAGGCATATTGCAACGGCAGGGACAAACACTGATCCTGTTGCAGCGACAGCCCGGCTCGCCAGTATGATTTCAGTCATACTCTACCTCGGAGTGCCAGTCTATAGTGATCGGCTCATCTTTGTTGATGGTGCGACCAATAATGGAGAAAACAATCATCATGAAAAAACACTTCGCAATTTTTGGCGTCTGCATGGTCGCCGCATGCACTACGATCGGCCTCGCCTCGACCAAAGAAGGCTTTGTCGAGTACATCGGCGCCCAGAAAGATATTTTCACCAAAGGCAAGGCCGAGCGGGTCATGTCGCTGAAATCCCTGGCGGGGCGGCCAGGGCTATATGGTATTGGCCCGGTTGAGGGACTCGATGGGGAAATCACCATTTTTGACGGGAAACCCTATGTGAGCAAAGTACGGCAGAGCGGGAAAGTAGTTGAACAATCCCATGACCACAGCGCATTTTTCCTGGTTTGGACCGAGCAGGCGCAGTGGCAGAACATCCCCATTCCAGAGACCGTAAAGAGCTATGTCGATCTGCAAAACTTCGTAAAAACTCAAGCGGGCGCGGCTGGTATCGATACAGGCAAGCCCTTCCCTTTCCGGCTTTCTGGAATACCGGCAGAAATCAAATGGCACATCAATGTTGACCGCACCGAGGGCAAAACCATTACCAGAGAATTGTTTGTAAAATCCAAGGAACCCTATGTGACCAACAATGAACCTGTCGACATCATCGGGTTCTATTCCGAACATCATCTGGGCGTGTTCATTGCCGAATATGCACCGGCAATCAAGCGCGATAGCGGCTTGAAGAACGCGATTCACTTGCACTTTGTCTCACATGCCGACAAGATGACAGGCCATATTGATAACATCACGCTCGGCGCCGGTATGACGCTTCATCTGCCGAAACCTTGAGATTGAGCTACAGTGCGAAGGTGGAATTCATTTCAAATCGGATGGATCGACATTAGCTAGGGAAACGCAGGTTAATTCGTCATCCCCGCGAAGGCGGAGATCCAGATGCTTGATTTGACTGGGTTCCCGCCTACGCGGGAACGACAAAACCGAATAAATCTGCGTTTCCCTAGACAAAAGGAGCCACATCATGAGTCTGGTACGCGCGGAACAACTGGTAAAGACTTACCGGATGGGCGATGTGGAGGTACAGGCGCTGAAGGGAGTGGACTTCTCCATCGAGCCTTCGTCTTTTGTCGCCTTCGTCGGGCCATCGGGGAGCGGCAAGAGCACGCTGCTCAATATGATCGGCTGCCTCGATCACCCGTCTTCGGGCAAGCTGGCCGTGCTGGATACCGATGTCGCCACGCTCGACCCGCGCAGCGGCGCGACGTTTCGCGGCGAACATATCGGCTTCGTGTTCCAGGATTTCAACCTGATTCCCGTGCTCACCGTTTACGAGAACGTCGAATATCCGCTGCGCATGGTGCAGAAGTGGCCGCTGGAAAAACGCCGCGCGCAGGTGCTGCGCCTGCTGGAGGCAGTGGGCATGGCTGATCAGGCAGACAAGCGGCCTGACCAGCTTTCCGGCGGACAGAAGCAGCGCGTCGCCATCGCCCGCGCGCTGGTGAGCCAGCCGAAGCTGGTGCTGGCCGACGAGCCCACCGCCAATCTCGATCACGACACGGCGTATCGCGTGCTGCAATTGATGAAGAAGATGCGCGACGAATTCGGCACCACCTTCGTCTTCTCCACCCACGATCCGAAGATCATGGGCGAGGCGGAAACCATTTTCACGCTGGAAGACGGCCGCCTGCAAAACGAAAAGGAGAGCAACCATGCTTGACGTTCTCGCCATCGCCAGCCGCAACCTGCTGCGCTACCGCCGCCGCACCCTGCTGACCTTGCTGCTGATCGTCATCGGCATGGTTGCGGTGCTGCTGTTCGTCGCCGTCGCCGGTTCCTTCAAGGCTATGATGGTGGGACAGTTCACCGATTCGGTGCTGGGCCACCTGCAAGTGCATCGCAAGGGTTATGTCGCCTCCATCGACAACCTGCCGCTCAATCTCAACATGTCGGCTGCCATGGTGGCAAAGACCGAAGAAGCGCTGAAGGCGAACCCGCTGGTCGAAACATGGTCGCCACGCATCAAGTTTGGCGGCATGTTCAGCAACTTCGCCGAGACCACCAGCATCCGCATCAACGGCATCGATCCTGCGCGCGAAGCCGCGACAGTGCCGCTATTGCCCGGTCGTCTGATCGAGGGTGACAAGGCGAAACCGCTGGTCGAACGCGGGAATATCCTCATTCCAGTGCTGCTGGCGCGCGGCATGAACACCAAGGTCGGCGACACGGTGGTCGTGGTGGCGACCAACCGCGACGGCTCGGTGAACGGCAAGACCTTCGTTGTGCAGGGCATCCTCGAGGGCGTCACCGGCCCCGGCGGGCGCGACGGCTACATGCACATCGACGATGCACGGGCGCTGCTGCGCATGTCTGACGCCGAGATCAGCGAGGTCGCCGTCCGGCTGAAAGACTTCTCGCGGCTGGGCCAGGCCGACAAACAGTTCAAGCAGACGCTCGGCGAATCGACCAACAAGGAAGGCAAGCAGACCATCGAAGTCCATACCTGGGCGGAGCTGTCGCCCTTTGCCAACCTGGCGCGCATGATCGACCTGATGACCCTGTTCATCAAGATCATGCTGGTCTCCATCGTGCTGGTGAGCGTGATGAACGTGATGATGATGGCGGTGTTCGAGCGCATCCGCGAGATCGGCACCATCGCTGCCATCGGCACGCCGCCGGGCCGCATCCTCTCGCTGTTCCTCGCCGAGGGGCTGATGCTCGGCGTCGTCGGCACGGCTGCGGGAATTATCTTCAGCCTCGCCGCGATCTTCGGCATCAATGTCTGGAGCCCGACCTTCGCCTTCGGTCAGCAGCAGAACCTGGTGATGGCGCCGACTATCGCCGCCGGGGATGTACTGGCCATCGCCGCGATGGTGGTCGCCGTCGCGGTGCTCGCCAGCCTGCAACCGGCCTGGAAGGCTTCGCGCATGGATCCTATCAGCGCGCTGCGCCATGTTTGATTCAACCTTAAAACTTAGTTAGCCACAGAGAACACAGAGATCACAGAGGAAAGACAAATGGTTATCACTAAATCGCGTTACACTTTTTGGGTGAGCCAGCGAATCATGGGAATACAGATTCTTTCTCTGTGTTCTCTGTGAACTCTGTGGCTTGAATTAAGGTTTAGGTTAAAGGGTGAACGTCATGAAGAAAATGATCGCAATCTTGCTCTGCCTGCTGGCAATGCCCGTGCACGCCATCGACGGCGCAGCGATCCTGAAGAAAGTCGACCGCAACCTCGAACCCGAGTCCTACGAGATGCTGCGCAAACTCATAAACGTCGAACCCGACGGCAACAAAAAGGAGTTCGTGCTCTATTCGGTCAAGAAAGGGCGCGACAGGATCGTCGCGCTGTTCCTCGCGCCACCGAGCGACAAGGGCCGCGCTACGCTGCGCCTCGGCGACAACATGTGGCTCTACATTCCCGAGGTGGGCAAGCCGATGCGCATCACCAGCCTGCAATCGGTCACCGGCGGCGTGTTCAACAACGCCGACATCCTGCGTGTCGATTACACGGTGGAATATACCGTCGAAGCCGCCACCGAAGAGAAAGACAACTACCTGCTGATACTCAAGGCCAGGACCGGCGAGGTTGCTTACGACAAACTCAAGATGTGGGTGGACAAAAAGACCTACCTGCCGGTCGACATCGAGTGCTATGCCGCCAGCGGCATGCTGATCAAGACGCTGCACTTCAAGGACATCAAGGATTTCGGCGGAGGCATCAGGCGTCCGGCGACGGTGGAGACCGACAGCCCTCTGTACAAAGGCTACAAATCGGTGATGCTGTACGCGCAGATCAAGAAGCGCGAATTTGCCGATAAGGTGTTCACGCTCAACTACCTGCCGCGCGTCGAAGGCATGCGCAAGTGAAACGGGTTTCAGTGCTGTGCGCCTGCCTGCTTGCAGGTGCCGCATGGGCGGAGGAGTACAGCTTCGATGCTGCGGAATTCGAGAAGAAGCCGTTCGAGTTCGGCGGCTATCTCGAATACAAGCCGGAACGCGCATGGCTGAACCGGGATGGCGCTTTCTATGCGCTGAACGGCCTCGAACGGAGCACCTTCGACCGCAATGCCGCCACCCTCAAGCTGAACGCGAAGTACAACCAGGGCATCGCCAGCTTCACTCTGCGCGCCGACGCGGAAGTGCGGCGCGACGAGCTGTCGAGCGAACGCATCAAGCGCTTCGACGAGGCTTACGTGTCGCTCAAACCCGATCCGGGTTTTACGCTTGATACCGGCAAACAGGCGCTCAAATGGGGCAAGGGTTATGCCTGGAATCCGGTCGGCTTCGTCGAGCGCCCCAAAGACCCCAACGATGCCGAACTGGCGCGCGAGGGCTATACCATGGTCGCGGCGGATTTCATCCGCAATTTCGACGGCGAACTCAGAACCATCGCCTTCACGCCGCTGCTGCTGCCGGTGAGCGGCGCCGTAAACAGCGATTTCGGCAAGCCGGGCCACGTCAATGTTGCCGCCAAGCTCTACTTTCTCTACCGCGATACCGACATCGACCTGGTTTATCTGGGCCGGGGCAGCCGGACGCCGCGCTTCGGCATCGATTTCTCGCGCAACCTGACGAGCAACCTGGAAATTCACGGCGAATGGGCGCGCATTACGGATTTCGAGCAAAAAGTGACGAACGCCTCCGGCGCTACGACCACCCAACGGGAAAGCGTCACCAGCTCCCTGTTGGGATTGCGTTACCTCTGCGAAAACGACGCCACCACCATCCTGGAGTATTACCGTAACGGCACAGGCTACACGCAAAGCCAGATGAGCGATTTTTACCGTTTCGTCGATAACGGATTGTCTCAGTTTCAGGCAACCGCCAGCGACGCGCTGTTGCACCAGGCGCTCAATCTTGCCCGAGGCGGCTACGGGCGCCCCAACCCGATGCGCAATTACGTTTACGCAAAAATCAGCCAGAAAGAGCCGTTCGACATCCTGTATTTCACGCCGTCTTTCGCGGCGATTATCAATCCGGGTGACAGGAGTTTTTCGTTGACCCCAGAGCTGCTTTACACCGGCATAACCAATCTGGAGCTGCGCTTCAGGCTCTATATGCTGAACGGCGATGCCCAAACGGAGTTTGGCGAGAAGCAGAACCTGCGCAGGGCGGAGTTGTTTGCACGCTATTACTTTTAAAATGCAAACAATCCATCCTGTTGCAGCGACAGCCCGATTCGCCGGTATGATTTCAGTCATATTTTATTCTGCAACCCCGGTTTAGGATAGCTTGTCCAATTCGCAGCATGCGGGTGGGACAAAAGCCTGCGGACTTATGAAGCAGCGCAATTTATCCAAATAAACGAGACCGACCGCAGTCGATCTCATCACATGAGGGATTCAAAGCATGAAGAGAATTTTGATCGCGGCTTCAGTGTTCGTCGGAATAGCCGTCTCTAGCGCGGCATTTGCAAAAGACGAAATGATGCATCATGACCATCAGCACCAGATGCACATGGCGGACACGCGCATTTCCCTTGGCCTTCCGGAGGAAATGAAGCAGCATCAGCTGTCGAACATGCGCGAGCATATGGAGGCGATCAAATCGATCGTCGGTTTGATTTCGGAAAACAAGCTCGAAGATGCTTCCAAAATAGCCCATGCCAGGCTTGGCTTGACCGCGGACATGCAGGCCATGTGCAACATGTTCGACAACAAGGATTTCAAGGCGCTGGGACTGGCTTTCCACAAGAGCGGGGACGATCTCGGCGCTGCATTGAAAACCAGGAATGTAAATGCGTCGCTGCGCGCATTGAATAAAACCATGCAATATTGCGTGGAGTGCCATGCAACCTATCGCCAATAAATAGGCGTGCCGGTTATATTCCCTGAAAGCCTGTCTCGACAGGCTTTCAGCGGTCGGAGACGGCCGGAATCACCGCCATTGCCCATGCATTCCCTTATGGCCCGTGGCTCCCGACATAGGAAAATTCCTAGGCGCTTTGTATGATTTTCCTACGGAAATTTAAGAGTCGGCTGATATTCTTTGATGGATGAAGGAGGCATTATGCGTCCGACACGACTCTCCTCCTGATCGTGTGCCTTAACCCAGTTTAAGGCATTAACCAGCCACCCTCCTTTTTGGCTGGTTTTTTTGCCCGGAAAAAGCTCTTCTATGCTGCCGACCAACTCACCGCGCCGCTGTATGCCGTACCCAGCACGATCAGCCCGAACACGATGCGATACCAGGCGAACACCACGAAAGTGTGATTGGAGATAAATTTGATGAAGCCCTTCACCGCCCACATCGCGGCGATGAACGAGGCGACAAAACCCACCGCGAACACCGGCAGGTCGTCCGCCCGCAGCAAGTGCCAGTTCCTGTATAAGTCGTAAGCGGTCGCGGCGAACATCGTTGGGATCGCGAGAAAGAACGAGAACTCCGCCGCTGTCTTGCGCGACAAGCCGAAGATCAGCCCGCCCATGATGGTCGCGCCGGAACGCGAAGTGCCGGGGATCATCGCCAGCGCCTGCGCGAAACCGACCTTGAGCGCGTCCGGCCAGCGCATTTCGTCCACCGAATTGATGCGCGGATGGTAAACACGCTTCTCCACATAGAGGATGACGAAGCCGCCTACGATCAGCGCGGTCGCCACGGTGATCGGGTTGAACAGCAGCGCCTTGATCGCCGAGTGGAACATCAGCCCCAGCACCGCTGCGGGCAAAAAACCGATGAACAGCATCGCGGCAAAACGCTGCGAAGGCTTGTCGTTTGACAACCCCACCACCATCTTCGTCAGGCGGTCGCGGTAATCCCAGCACACCGCAAGAATCGCGGCAAGCTGGATCACGATCTTGAACACCTTGCTGGTCTCGTCGTTGTAGCCGAGCAGGTCGCCGAGAATAATCAGATGTCCGGTGGACGAAACCGGCAGGAACTCGGTGAGTCCCTCAACGATGCCGAGAATGGCGGCCGTAAGCAGCAGAGTGGTATCCATGTTTTTCCTGAAAACAGGCCGCGATTATACCCGCGCCCGGCAAAGGCGCAGGCTGCAAACGCGCTTGCGGGCGCGATTATTGAACAGCGTCAAAGCAACTGATACTCTAGCCGTATGGCGCTCCGACCCATTGAATCGATGGCCGAGTAGCTTGCCGCGATGGCGGAAGAGAACATCCATGTGAGCAACCCCGGAATCTGTTTTAATACGATATTCATAAAAAGGGGCTAGTGATGCGTTTCTCGATATTGGTTGTAGCTTTAATGTTGTCTTTTGGCGCTCAGGCCAATGACTCTCATGCCGAGCATGCCATGACGAAGAGCACGCAACCCATGCAGCACATGATGGTCGGCGATGATTGCCCTACCATGAAAAAAGATAAGGAAAAGTGCAGCCATGGGGGCATGCATACTCCCTCTGCGACATGCCTGTATGAAGGCAAACTTTACAGTGAAGGCGCCGTGCTGAAAATGCCGGACGGGATTTACCGTTGTGCGGATCAGCAAAATATGGTGGCGCAGGAATTTCCCGCAGAAGGCAAAACCCGCTCCAGGTTGATTTGGGTGCCTGTAAAGGGATCACCAAAGCCTGCGAAATAAACACGAAATTGCGCAAGAAACCTCGCGGGCGTACGAGCAACACAATCCTTTTCGGGGTTGCTTCCAGCGGGCAGCCCGGTTTCTTTTAACAACCGCCCCACCCACGCCTGCAAAATGCCGCGCCCTATCCAATCCATCCTGACGCAGGACAAAGCCGCGCTGGAAACTTCCCTCGGACTGGATTCCGGCACGGCACGCATCGAAGCGCAGATGCTTTTGCAGCAGGCGCTGGACGTTTCGCGCACATATCTGCTGGCGCATCCCGAGCAGGTGTTGGGCGAAGCACAGGCCGCAACCTACCGCGCGCTGTTGCAGCGCCGCCTCGCGGGCGAGCCGCTGGCCTACATCCTCGGCGAACGCGAATTTTACGGGCTGACGTTCAGAGTGACGCCCGCGACGCTGATCCCGCGCCCCGATACGGAGTTGCTGGTGGAACTGGCGTTGCAGCGCATCTCCAAAGAATTTTCCTCACCACCACCCTCTAATGGAACAACTAGCCATTCGGCTAGGCCATCGAAAAACAATGCCCAAGTCGCTGGTTATCCCACGGGGAGAGGGAGAAAGTTCCGCATACTCGACCTCGGCACCGGCAGCGGCGCGATCGCGCTCTCCATCGCCCACATGCGGCCGGATATCGAGGTGACGGCGCTGGATGCATCGCCGGACGCATTGGAAGTGGCGCGGGAAAATGCGCGGCGCTTGAATATCGGCAACGCGCGCCTGCTGCGCAGCGACTGGTTCTCCGCGCTGGCGGGCGAGCGTTTCGACCTGATCGTCTCCAATCCGCCGTATATCGCCAACGGCGACGCGCATCTCGCGCAGGGCGACCTGCGCTTCGAGCCGCGCGCCGCACTGGCTTCTGGCGCGGACGGGCTGGACGACATCCGCCGCATCGTCGTGGATTCAAAGGAGCATCTCAATCCTGGTGGCTGGCTGCTGTTCGAGCATGGCTACGACCAGGCCGAGCGCGCGCACGAACTGCTCGGTGCGGCGGGATACGCCGAGGTGTTTTCGGCGCGCGACCTGGCGGGCATCGAGAGGGTAAGCGGCGGGCGGGCTTGCTGACAGGCTGTTTGTCAGCCCTCATGCTTTCCGGCATAATTCGCCCTGCCGTTCAGACCTATGGGAGAGCGTGTCGCCCAGCACCGTTACACGGACTGGAGCACCGCCGAAGGCGCAACACCCGCAACCGCTCAGGCACAAGGAACCGTGGGGACAGGCAAATCTGGAGAGCGTCGTCGCACTGAAATTCGCGTAGCGAACCTTTGCTCCCTCGCCCGCTTGCGGGATAACCAGCGACTTAGCTGGCGAAGTTGGACAGCTTAGTCGAATGGCTAGTTGTTTCATCAGAGGGTAGGAGAGAGAGGTGCAGTTGACCACCGAAGGGGCACGCGACGCGAGTTGCAATCTCTCAGGTACCAAGGACAGATGGGGCGCAGCGCAATTTTGCGCTGCGCCTTTTTTCATTCTCAGAAAGCCAATATGACATTAAAACAAACCTCGCTGAACGAAGCGCACCGCGCGATGGACGCAAAGATGGTCGATTTCGGCGGCTGGGACATGCCGGTGAACTACGGTTCGCAGATCGACGAACACCATCAGGTGCGCAACGATTGCGGTATGTTCGACGTGTCGCACATGCGCGTGGTGGACATCAAGGGCAAGGGCGTGCGCGACTTCCTGCGCTACCTGCTGGCGAACAACGTGGACAAGCTCACCACGCCGGGCAAGGCGCTGTATTCCTGCATGCTGCTGGAAAACGGCGGGGTGATCGACGACCTGATCGTGTATTTCATGGAAGAGCAGTGGTTCCGCATCGTGGTGAACGCGGGCACCGCCGACAAGGATATCGCGTGGATGAGGCGGCAGGCCGCCGAACACGCGAAGGCGCATCCCGAATGCTACGCAAAGAGCGAAGGTGGCGCGGAAGGCGAAGTTTCGGCGGAAGCCGTCCCTCCGGAAGAAGAAATCAAAAGAGTGCCGAACGCCTACCTGTTCGGCGACATGAGCCAGGAAGAGGCGGCGAAGCTCATCTGGAAAGAACAGGACGAGGAAGGGACGGAAAAGCCGCCGCTGGACATCGCCGACCACCCCGAGCTGTCGATCATCGCGATTCAGGGACCGCATGCCCGTGAGAAGCTGTGGGAAGCGATGCCCGGCAGCAAGCTGCTAACCGAAAACCTCGCCCCTTTCAGCGCCGTGGTGATGGGCACGATGTTCATCGCGCGCACCGGCTATACCGGCGAGGACGGTTTCGAGGTGGTGCTCCCCTCCATTGCTGCGCCGTATTTCTGGAAGTCGCTGGCGGACAAGGGTGTCGAACCGTGCGGCCTGGGCGCGCGCGACACCTTGCGCCTCGAGGCCGGCATGAACCTCTACGGCCAGGACATGGATGAGAGCGTGAATCCGCTGGAATCCGGCCTCGCATGGACGGTGGATCTGAAGAGCGAACGCGACTTCATCGGCAAGGCAGCACTGCTCGCCAATCCCCCGGCGCGCAAGCTGGTCGGGCTGGTGCTGCTGGATCGCGGCGTGCTGCGCGGTCACCAGAAGGTGCACACCGCGCACGGCGAAGGCGAGATCACCAGCGGCAGCTTCTCGCCCACCCTGAACCAGTCGATCGCGCTGGCGCGCGTGCCCAAGGAAGTGCAAACCGGCGACGAGGTGCAGGTGGCGATCCGCGATAAAATGCTGGCGGCGAAGGTAGTGAAGTATCCATTCGCGCGCAATGGGAAGGGACTGATTTAATTTGTATCGATTAACTATTGGAGAACAGCATGAGCAATCCGAGCAATCTGAAATACACCGCCTCCCACGAATGGGTCAAAACCGAGGCCGACGGCACCATCAGTATCGGCATCACCCAGCACGCGCAGGAACTGCTGGGCGACATGGTGTTTGTTGAAACACCGGCAGTGGGGCGCAAGCTCAAGGCCAGGGAAGAATGCGCGGTCGTGGAATCGGTGAAAGCCGCCGCCGACGTATACGCGCCGGTTGCCGGCGAAGTGACGGCGGTAAACGGCGAACTGGACAGCGCACCGGAAAGAATCAACGACGACCCCTATGCCGCATGGATGTTCAAATTGAAACCGGACAACGCGGCGGACGTCGCGGCGCTGATGGATGCGGCGGGGTATCAGGCCGTCGTGGATAGCGAAGCCCACTGAAAACCGGGAAGGGGGAAGGGATAAGGGGGAAGGGTAAAACCTGAGGCGCGCAACGCGCGCCACCCTTCTCCCTTCCCTCTTCTCCCTTCTCAAGGATTTAACATGCCCTTCATCCCCCACACCGAGCAAGACATTGCAGCGATGCTCGCCAGCATCGGCGCGAAAAATATTGACGCGCTGTTCGACGAAATCCCCGCCGCGTTGCGCAGCGGCAAGTTGAGCGCCATCGGCGACGGCTTGAACGAGATGCAGGTCACGCGCCTGATGCACGAGCGCGCGGCGCAGGATGTCCAGCCGCTTAATTTCATCGGCGCGGGCGCCTACGAGCACCATATTCCCGCCGCAGTCTGGGAGATCGCCACGCGCGGCGAGTATTACACCGCCTACACGCCCTATCAGGCCGAGGCCAGCCAGGGTACGCTGCAAACGCTGTACGAATACCAGACCATGATCGCGTCGCTGACCGGCATGGACGCGTCCAACGCCAGCCTGTACGACGGCGCATCCGGCTTGGCAGAGGCGGCCCTGATGGCGGTGCGTTCGCATAAGTCTTCGCGCCGCGTGCTGCTGCCCGCCACCGTCAGCCCGATGTACCGCAGCGTAGCGCGCAGTATCGTCAAATTGCAGAACATCGAACTGGTGGAAATCCCGTTCGACAGCGCGACCGGCACGACCGACATGAAGGCGCTGGAACAACATGCAGGCAGCGATATCGCCGCGCTGGTGATCCCGCAGCCAAATTTCTTCGGCGTGCTGGAAGATGTCGATGCGCTGACCGCCTGGGCGCATGCGCAGGGCGCGCTGGCGATTGCGCTGGTCAATCCGTTGACTCTGGCGTTACTCAAGGCTCCCGGACAGTGGGCGGAAAAAGGCGCGGACATCGCGGTCGGCGACGGCCAGCCGCTCGGTGCGCCGCTGTCCAGCGGCGGGCCGTATTTCGGCTTCATGTGCTGCAAGCAGGCGCTGGTGCGCCAGATGCCGGGGCGCATCATCGGCCGCACCGTCGATCTCGACGGCAAACAAGGTTTCACGCTGACGCTGCAAGCGCGCGAGCAGCACATCCGCCGCGCCAAGGCGACTTCCAATATTTGCAGCAACCAGGGGCTGATGGTGGCTGCGGCGACCATCCATATGTCGTTGCTCGGCGCAGATGGCCTGCGCCGCGCCGCAGCGGCGTCGCACGCCAACACGCAGGCCCTCGCTGTGCAGGCCGGCGGCGTACCCGGCGTGAAGCGCCTGTTCGGCGCAGCGCATTTCCATGAAGTGGTCTTGCATTTGCCCGAGTCTTCCGCCAAAGTGCTGGCGAGCATATCCAGTCAGGGCATCTCTGGCGGTTTCGATCTGCAACCGCATTACCCGCAACTCGGCAACGCGATTCTGGTTTGCGCCACCGAAACCAAGACCAATGAAGATTTGCAACGCTATGTGGCGGCGTTACGCCACGCACTTCACTAACCTCACCAAGGAGAACGACATGGCACACAGCACAGCACTCGGTGGCAATCTCGTACAACTGAACGGCGACTTCCCCAAAGCAGGGCAAACCGCACCGGCCTTCTCGCTGGTAGGCAAGGATCTGAAGGATGTCACGCTGGCCAGTTTCGGCAGCAAGCGCAAGGTGCTGAACATCGTGCCGAGCCTGGATACGCCGACCTGCGCGGCTTCCGAGCGGCGCTTCAACCAGCTTGCGGGCGGTCTGGACAACACCGTGGTCGTCACCATCTCCGCCGACCTGCCCTTCGCCCAAGCGCGTTTCTGCGCCAGCGAAGGGCTGGACAACGTGGTCAACCTGTCCCTGATGCGCGGTCGCGAATTCCTGCGCAACTACGGCGTGGAGATCGCCGATGGCGTGCTGGCCGGACTTGCGACGCGCGCCGTGATCGTGCTCGACGAGAACAACGTGGTGCGCTACACCGAACTGGTCAGCGAGATCAAGAACGAGCCGAACTACGATGCGGCGCTGGCAGCACTGAAATAAAGAACCGGTAGCCCGGATGGAATGCAATGGAATCCGGGGTCGTGTGCGCATGCGGAAAATTCCCGGATTCCGCTACGCTGCATCCGGGCTACGGTGTTTTAAGGAATAAACCATGCTGATTTTTGAACGCTCCCATCCCGGTCGCCGCAACGCGGCGCAGGCTCCCCATCACGCCGCCGCAATTAGCGGCATTCCTTCTACGCTGCTGCGCGAGGATCGCCCGCTGTTGCCGGAAGCCTCGGAAATGGATGTGGTGCGCCACTACACCCGGCTGTCGCAGAAAAATTTCTCTATCGACACGCATTTCTATCCGCTCGGCTCCTGCACGATGAAGTACAACCCGCGCGCCTGCAACACGCTTTCGATGCTGCCGAACTTCCTCGCGCGCCATCCGCTCGCGCCGGAAGCCAGCGGGCAGGGCATGCTGGCCTGCCTGTACGACTTGCAGGAAATCCTCAAAGACGTGACCGGCATGGCCGGCGTTTCGCTGATGCCGATGGCCGGCGCACAGGGCGAATTCGCCGGCATCGCGATGATCCGCGCCTACCACGACGCGCGCAATGACACCGCGCGCCGCGAGATCATCGTGCCGGATGCGGCGCACGGCACCAACCCGGCGACAGCGGTGATGTGCGGCTATACGGTAAAAGAGATTCCGACCGACGCGAACGGCGATGTCGATCTCGACGCGCTGCGCGCCGCGACCGGCCCGCAGACCGCCGGGCTGATGCTGACCAACCCTTCCACGTTGGGCGTGTTCGAGAAGCGCATCGCAGATATCCAGAAGATCATCCACGATGCGGGCGGCCTGCTGTATTACGACGGCGCGAACCTGAACGCGATCCTCGGCAAGGTCAAGCCCGGCGACATGGGCTTCGACGTGATCCACATGAACCTGCACAAGACCTTCTCCACGCCGCACGGCGGCGGCGGGCCGGGCGCGGGCGCGGTGGGCGTGGCGCAGCGCCTGCTGCCGTTCCTGCCGCTGCCGGTGGTCGCAAAACAGGACGAAACCTATCGCTATTTGACCGAGCAGGACTTGCCGCAATCCATCGGCCACCTGTCCGCGTTCACCGGCAACATCGGCATCCTGTTGCGCGCCTATGTGTATGCGCGCATGCTGGGCGCGGAAGGCATGCACCGCGTCGCCGAATTCGCCACGCTGAATGCCAACTACCTGATGGCAGAGCTGGGCAAGGCGGGATTCGCCGTCGCCTTCCCGCAGCGCCGCGCCAGCCACGAGTTTATTATTTCGATGAAGCCGCTCAAGGATGCCACCGGGATCTCCGCGATGGACGTCGCGAAGCGCCTGCTGGACAAGGGCTTTCACCCGCCCACCACCTACTTCCCGATGCTGGTGCCGGAGTGCCTGCTGATCGAGCCGACCGAAACCGAATCGAAGGAGACGCTGGATGGCTTCGTCTCCGCGCTGAAGAAAATTCGCGACGAAGCCTACGCCGCGCCGGAGCTGGTGAAGGGCGCGCCGCATACCATGCCGGTGCGCCGCCTCGACGACGTGAAGGCGGCGAGGGAACTTGACCTGACGTGGAAACCCGCTGTTTAATTCATGACCACCGTTGAAAGCGTGCGCGAGGTGCTGATCGAAACCGCCAAACCGCCCACCGGTACGACAGCAGGAGCGATAGCGGGAAGCATTGCAGTTAGCGCTGCCGCCGCCGGCAGCGCGGTGTGCACCGTGCCGGGTACAGTTGCGGGGTGAGCGGCGGGGACTGCCATCGAAGAAAGCGCAGCCCGGCGACCGGGTGCGCGTACTGACCGGCAACGGCGTAACACGCATTAGCCATAAACCCAAAAACTGCCATTAACCATCTGTATTTGGATCAATATTCATGGCCAATTCCATTGACTCCGGCAAAACCCCGCAGCTTCCGATGCCCAAGAATGCGCTATACCGTTCCCGCATCGAAATTTACCGCATTTTGCAGGCGCTGAAAAAAGAGCGCATTTCGCTGGGGACGGTAATCGGAACCAGCCGGATGTTCGTATCGCATATTATTTCCGTCGACCCGGCAACCGACCATTTCCTCATAGCCTACTGCGTAAACAAGTCGCGGAACAAGACGTTGCTCGCCCTCCCGATAGTGGAATTCACCGCATTCTACAAGGAAGCGCAGATTGTATTCGAGGTCTCCAATCCGCTGGATACGGAATTCGACGGCCAGCCTGCCATCCAGTTTGCGTTCCCGCAGTCGCTGATCCTCCACCATCGCCGCGAACAGCCACGCATTCCCGTGCCCGAGGACACATCGCTGCGCTGCGTCGCCGACGAAGGCAGCACCATTTCCTTCGAAGCGAGGATCGTCGACATCAGCCTCGACGGCATGGGAGGTATCCTCTACGACAGCGGGGTCACGCTCACGGAAGGCGCGATGCTCAAAGGCTGTCGCATCATCATGCCGAGCGGCGACGCCATCATCGCCGATTTCAGGATACGCTACGTGACGGCGATCACCCTGCCGGACGGCACACGCGCCAACCGGGCCGGCGTGCGTTTCACGCAGAGCCCCGAGCGGGTAAAAAAACTGATCGGCATGTTCGTCTATGACCTCGACAGGACGGGTGCATGGAACAAGGTCAAACCCGATTGAGGAGATATATTCCTGCCGTTTCATTGCGGCAATCGCGCACTCGGAAATAGATGGCAACCGACAGCGTGCCTGTTGACGCAGTGCCGATGACGATAAACCAAGCGGTGCATTGCAAAGCTGCTGTCGCACCCTCAAATTGCCCGTGCCAGCGGCCGCATCTGCAAATGGTAAAACATCTGGAGATAGCGGGCGGTTTCCTCGCGTTCCAGGTTGCTGACAAATTTCCAGAAACCGTAGATGCGCGACAGGGTCATCATGCGCTCGGCGTAGCGTTTCCAGGTGTAGCGCGCTTCCACGCGCGCCAGCGCGCCTTGCGACAGTTGCTGCCAGGCCGCCGAACCGGCAGCGTCCTGCTCCAGGAAATCGGCGATGGCGCTGGCGGCGGCAGCGCCGTCGTTGGGGTCGATATGGAAGCCGGAGACGCCGTGCTGGATGATTTCCTGCGGCCCGCCATGACGGGTGGCAAACACCGGCAGGCCGGACGCCATCGCCTCGATCAACGTCAAACCGAATGCCTCGAACAGCGCGGGCTGCACGAACACGCCGCGCAGGTCGGCCACCGTGCGGTAGATTTCACCGGCCAGCGCCTTGTCGAGGCGCGTCCCCAGCCAGCGCATCTGCCCGTCCAGGCCATGCCGATCCATCAATTCGTGCATGCGCAATATCTGCTCGCGCTCCTCGGCGTCCGAGGAAGCAGCGGGATCGATATGGCCGCCGATCACCAGCAGGTTGGCGCGTTCGCGCAAACGCGCACATTCCCCGAACCAGTCCGTCAAGCCGGACAGGTTTTTGATGCGATCCAGCCGCGCCAGCGTGAAAACGATGGGCTTGCCGGGCTCCGAAAAATGCCCGCGCCACGGCACGCCCGGATCGTCGCCTGACAGCAGGCGCTCGATGTCCGGTTGCAGCGAACGCAGGCGCCGCCCTTCGTCCAGATGCGAAAAATAGATGCGTTCGTCGGCGCCCGGCGACACGATGTTGAACTTGGGGTCGAACGGGTCGATGCCCTGCACCACCCGGTACAGCCCCGGCATGGTGAATGCGCGGTAGCTCTCGTACTGGCCCACGGTTTGCGCCGTGCCCGCGATCTCCTGGTAGGTGCTGGTGATGATGAAATCCGCGCTGTTCATGGCGATCAGGTCGGCGGTGTACTGGCTCGAGAAATGATAGGGAATCTCGTTTTCCTGCCAGTACAGGGCGGAGTGCAGGTACTTGGTCTGCTCCAGCGCATGGGCGATGTTGCACTGGGTGACGCCGAGGCGTTGCGAAAGCAGCGAGGCGACCAGGTTGCCGTCGGAGTAGTTGCCGATGATGAGGTCCGGGCGACCGCCGAATTGCGCCAGTGCCTCGCGCTCGACATCGCGGGCGAAAGTTTCCAGATACGGCCAGATTTCGAAGCGGGAAATCCAGTGCCGCACGACCTCGCCGCTTTCCATGCGAAACGGTACGCGCAGGATGGTGGCGCAATCACAGCCGTGTATCTTCTCCAGCGGCTGGTTGCAGGTGGTGCCGTCCGACTCCGGAATCAGCCGCGTGACCACCAGTATCTGCGGCTCCACGTTCACGCCCTGCACCGCGAGGCTTGCGCGCATTTCCTGCTCCAGCGCACGCACCTGGTCGAGGATATAAACCACCTGGCCGCCGGTGTCCGGCCTGCCGAGCACGTTGTCCTGCGCGAAGTAGCCGTGCGGCGACAGGATCAGCAGGCGCGAGATCATCGGGATGCGCGCCAGGAACGCTTCCAACGCCTGCGGCGAGGGGGCTTCCAGAATGTCGGTCAGCAGGCTCATGGTATCGGCGGCGCGCGCGGCGGCGCCGCCCCAGCCGGGCGCGAAACCGAGCCGCCCGAGCGGTTCCGCAAGCTGTGGCCAGGACGTGTCTGCCGGCTGATTTTCCAGCAGCGCCTGCGCTTGGCGCAATGCGGCCTGCAAGGCGGGAACATCGCGGATATGCTCGTGCAGCATCAGTTGGCGCCCCTCCATCGCGTGCAGGCGCAGGAAGTTCAGCAGTTTGACATACCCTTCACCCGATTTCTGGAACATCGCGCTGGACAGGTGGCGGTTGAGGAACAATACGCCCTGACCGATGGAGCGCGTTTCCTTCAGGCGCGGGAATTCGCGGTTGAACGGCCCGAAATCTACTTCCAGCACCGCCTCCGTGCCGGCATCGGGGCGCACTACCAATTCCTTGAAGCGCAGGAATTCGGCGACGCCGACCGTCTCCGGCACGGCCTCTTCCAGATGCGCGCGCAGGTAATGCCAGCGACCGGCGCCCTCGCGCAACGCAAAATAAGCCCAGGGCGACTGAAAGACGCCTTCCTGCAACAGCCGCACGCTCTCTTCCAGCGGCGAAGCGGCGAGTTCGCCGGACATTGTTTCGCACAGCCCGGAGAAAATGCCGCGCAGGTCGGTTTGCAGCATGAGCGGACGCCCCTCGGCGAAACAACGGCGCAGAAAAGCCTGCTGGGCATCGCGGTGCTCGTGCGTCCAGGCGCGCAGGTGGTCGATCATGGTACCTCCCCGTTTACGGCTCCGGCGATGAAGCCATAATGCCTCATCCCATCCAGAATCCCCGCCGCGTAAGGCGCAGCGGAAAAATATATCTGTTCGAGGCCGCGCAGACTCTCGAGTTCCGGGCTGTGGTTGGCGACCACCACGCCGAGGGTATCGCCTAGCAGCATCTCCTCGTCGTTGCCGGAATCGCCGGCAACCAGGAAGGCGCGCAGCGGCAAACCCCATTTGTAGGCCAGATAGCGCACCGCATGGCCTTTGGATGCGCGCACCGGCAGGATGTCGAGATGCGCCTGGTGGGAGTAGATTAGCCGGGCGTGCAACTTGTGGCTGCGCAACATGGCGTGAAGCTCGTGCAGCGGCGGCATCGCCTCTGGATCGACGTTGTAGCTGAGCTTGAATTCGCGCTGGTTTTCCGCCGGCTGCAAGGTGAGGCCCGGCGTTCCGGACAGCGCCTGCTCCACGGCGTCGCGCCGCCACAGGTGGCGGATATGGTTTCTCCAGCCGGCATCGGGGCCGAGGTCGCGGCCATAATTGATTTCGCTGCCGACCGAGGTAATCAGCACGTCCGGCATGGGCACGCGCCATTGCTTGAGAATGCGCAAAGTGCTTTCCAGGGTGCGACCGGTGGCGACGCCGAAGCCCAGCTCGCGGCTGCTGCCGTGCAGCACGGCGTGCAACTGCGCCAGTCCGGCCTTGTCGCCGATCAGGGTGTTGTCGATATCGCTCACCAGCATACGCTGCAAGAATGGCAGCGGGGTGGCGCCGTGGCAGCGGAAGGCGGCAAGATCGCGCCGCATCTGTTTGCGGCTGCGGCGCAACATGCGCCCGACGGCCTTCAGGTATTTTTCGACATGTGCATCCCAGGTGTAGTGCCGCGCCACCCCGGCAATGCCGCGCCGGGAGTAACGCTGCCAGGCGCGCGGATCGGACAGCACCGCCTCCAGCGCGGCGGCGATGGCCGCCGTATCGAGCGGATCGACCAGAATGCCGTTTTCGCAATTGCCGACAATGTCGCGCGGGCCGCCGTCGGCGGTGGCGACGATGGGCAGACCGCTGGCGGCCGCCTCGATCAGCGTCAGCCCGAACGGCTCGGTCAGCGCGGGGTTGGCGAACACGCCCCGGCGCGCGGCGGCCAGCCGGTAGAGCTGCGGAATGTCGTCTGACTGGTGCTGCTTGGGCAGCGCGACATGCCCCCATAGGTCGTGGCGATCCACTTCCAGCAGCAGGCCGGTCAGCACCTTCGCCTGATCTTCGTCGAGCGTGCGGATATTCTCGCGCTGGCCGGCCACGATGGCGAGGTTGGCCAGCTCGCGCAGGCGCGGTGATTCGCCATAGGCGGCGATCAGCCGGGCCAGGTTTTTGCGCACCTCGGGGCGGCAGATGGCGAGAATCAGCGGCTTGCGCGGCGCATCGAGGAAGCGGTCGACCATGCGCGCAACTTCCGACGTTACCGGCGCCTTGCCGGGCGGCGCGAAGCGCGAAGTGTCGGTGCCGGGCGGAATCACCGTCGCGCGGCCCGGCTGATAGCTTTCGTACAGGCCGTACTGCTCCGTGCTCTCCTGCGGCGTGCTGGTCACCACCAGGCCGGCATGCGCCAGCACCGCCTCTTCCGCCGCGATGCGCCGGTTAAAATTGAACTGCCGCTCCAGCGCCTGCGCCTTGCGCCCGTGCGCCAGCATGCGCTGGCGCTTGCAGCGGCCGAGCGAATGGCCGGTATGGATAAGCGGGATGCCGAGCAGTTGCGACAGTTGCACGCCGACGTAGCCGGCATCGGCGTAATGGCTGTGGATCACGTCCGGCAGGCGGCCCTGCTGGCGCATGTAACTGACCGTACGGTCGACCATCTGGTCGAGATGGTTCCACAGGGTTTCTTTGCGCAGATAGCGGCGCGGACCAAAAGGCAGGCGCACCAGGCGGGCATTGTGCCCCAGCGCTTCCTCGCCGCGCGCGTAATCGGGCGAAATTTGCGGGTCATCGACCAAGCGGGTGAGCAGATCGACGCGATCCACATGCGGGTGCCGCCCCAGCGCGCGCGCCAACTCCACCACGTACAGGGTCTGGCCGCCGGTATCGGCATCGCGCCCCAGTTCCAGGTCGCGGCCGCGGATCAAGCCGTGCACGCTCAACATCAGGATATAGCATTGGCTCAAGCCGCATTCTCCTTTTCCAGTTGCCAGTCAGCGACGAAGGGCCGGTAAAAATCCATGCTGTCCGGAATCGCTCCGCGCAGGCGGCAGACTTCTCCGGCGAAGCGATGCGCGCGCTCCAGCGTCTGATCGACTGGCCATTTTTGCGTCAGGCCGAGCAGGAATACGGCGGAAAAGGCATCCCCGGCGCCGACGCTATCGACCAGGCCGTCTACCGGCTGCGCCGCTGCGACCTGAAAATAGCTACCTTCTTCGCCCAGCAGCCAGGCACCTTTTTCGCCCCTGGTGACCAGCAGGCGGCGCGCCCCGGAAACATGGAGCAGGCGTTCTCCGAGCAATCTCGGCGCGTTGCCGCCCAGCCCCAGCATGGCGGCGATGCGATGCAACTCATCCTCGTTCAGCTTGACGATATCTGCCTTGTCCAGCGACCAGCGCAACACCTTTTTGTCCACCCAGGGATCGCGCAAATTGACATCCAGAAAAGTTTTGGCGCGCGTGGTGCGCAACAGCGTGCGCAAGGCAAAATGCGAAGCGCCGCGTTGCGCGAGGGTGCCAAAATAAACCCACTGCGGGCGATGCACCAGCCCGGCCAGCCGCGCCATTTCGCCATGAATGAAATCCCAGGCCTGATCTGGAGCAATTTCGAAGCGGTGCCCGCCGGTATCGTTATCCGGCGTGATTTGAACCAGACCGGTGGGATGCAGCGAATCCTGCTGCACGCCGTCGATGGCAAGGCCGGCGGCCTGGATGGTTTGCAGAATGCGAAAACCGCGTTCGTCCTTGCCGATGCGGGTGACCAGCGCCGGATTGACCCCGGCCTTACCGCCGAGGCCGAGCAGGTGGTAGGCGACGTTGAAAGGGGCGCCGCCCATGACTTCCCGATCCGGAAAGCAGTCCACCAGCAACTCGCCAAACAGCAGGATGGCGCAAGTGGACGGGGGCCCGTTTGTGGCGGGGTGTTGCTGTTTCAACGGACCGGATGGGCGGTGTTCGAAGGAGCAGATTCTGTGGATGGTTTCATGGCTTTCCTTTCCAATGTTCGCGCGATCGAGGCCTGCGTCAGATAGCGTTTCTCTTTTTTTACCTTAACACAAAATCACGACATTTCTGCCGGATCATTTATTGTCCGCTTCCACCGCCGTTATCAGCATCTCGAAAATATCCGGGATGGCGGCCTTGACCCGGTTCCAGTTCGGGATCGGCGGCGTGCCCATCGGATTTTCCATATACGCCTGCGCGGCCAGGGCAACCGCATGGGTGAACGCTTCCACCGCGCGCGCCTCCTCGTGCCGGTCGAACTCCAGCCCGTTGATGGTCGCATCGGCCTCGTATTTCACCAGCGTATCCTCCGCCTGTCGCAGGTAGGTCACAATCAGCGATTTGAACAGGCCGTCCGAGAACACCACACCTTCGGACGCCAGCGTCCTGAACATCGATTTGCAGATGTCCACGGTCATTTTCATCAGGCCCTTGTTCGCGTCGTCGGCGGAGAGCGCCTGATGCTTGTGGTCGTAGGTCGCGGCGATGTCCACCTGGCAGACGCGGCGCGACGAATAGTTGCGGTACACCTCGGCCAGCGAGCCGACCTCCAGGCCCCAGTCGCTGGGAATGCGGTTCGTGCGCGCGACGTCCGTGGTCATGCAGAACTCCCCGGACAATGGGTAACGGAAGCTGTCGAGGAACATCAGAAAGCCATGCTGTCCGACCAGCTGTTGCAGCGAGCGCACCAGCGGCGTCACCAGCAAGCGCGTGACGCGCCCGTTCATCTTGTTCGACACCCGGCTGTAATAACCCTTGCAGAACACGTAATCGAGCGACGGATGAGCCACCGGGTAGCACAGCCGCGCCAGCAACTCGCGGCTGTAGGTCACGATGTCGCAATCGTGCAGCGCAATCACGTCCGATTTGGCGCGCGCCAGCACATAGCCGTAGGCAAGCCACGCGGAACGCCCCTTGCCCTGCGGCCCCGGATCCAGCCCGTTGCGTTTCAGCGTCTCGTAGATTTCGCTGATGCGCTTGCCCTTGTTGTGGATGATCCTGACTTCGCCGCCGACAGGCGACATGAACTCGCGCACCCGCGCGAATTCCTGCTCGGAAGCCTGGTCCAGTACGAGTACGACTTCGTTCAGGTATTTCACCTTGGCCAGCTCGCGGACGATGCCCGGCATGGCCGGCCCCTCGAACTCCGAGTACAGGGCCGGCAATACCAGCGCTATCGGCCTGGTTCTGGCGAAGCCCTGCAGCTCCGATTCCAGCCGCTCCAGCGAAGACTTGCCGAGCTGGTGCAGCGTGGTGATGACCCCCGACTGATAAAAATCCGACATGGCTTTTTCCCTCTAAATATGCTCGATCTCGTCTTTTGTTTCTTCGGCGCGTTTTTCCGCCGTTTCCCGTTCGATGACCCGTTTCGCCGCATCGATGCCGCCTACGCCGAAGGCGATGGAAAGCGCGATCACGATGCCGCCGAAGATGATGGAAAAAGCGGCCAGCACGATGCTCGGCGCAATCTGGAGCTGCTCCATGACCATCGCCAGGATCAATACTGCCAGCAGGGTGCGGACAGTCTCGGCCAGCAGCTTGGCGTAATGGAAGCCGCTGTTCGCCGCCGTAATCAACACCGCGCGGCTGACAAAGCCCGACAGGACATAACCGATCACCAGAATAATGGCGGCGGAAAAGATACGCGGCATGTAGCCGAAAAATTGCCCTACCATCTGGTCGATAGCCGCGACCTTGAGCGCGCTCAGCCCGACCATCAGCGTAACGATAAGCAGCAGCCAGAACACGATCACCCCGGCTAGCACGGAGGGTTTGGTCCACAGGTCTCCCTTGCGCATCAGGGTGGTGAATCCCATGCGGTCGCACCAGCTGTCAAAATTGACTGCGGTGAGAAATCTGACCAGGATAGCCTTGATCGCCTTGGCCAGCAGAATGCCCAGCACCAGTATCACCAGCATGGCCAGCAGGCCGGGCAAAAACGCCTTGAATTGCATGAACAACTCACGCAAGGGCTCGAAAATCATTTCCATAAAATCCGTCATGGCATATCTCCTTGATAATGTGAAATCGCGCAGCGAGCTATTTCCAACTGCTGGTCAGGTAATCCTTCTTGCTTTCAAACTCCATGCATAGCTTCTCGATTTCGGCGTCCACCTCGGCCTGTCCCATGTTTTCCGCCTGTATGACGAAGGAAACAGTCTTGCCGATATACAGCGGCGTGAGCGACTTGATCAAATGCGCCACGGGCAGTTTTTTCAGGTGGAAGGCGATGGCGTAATCGTAAACGATGCGTGCCCACAAACCGGGAGGAAAGTGAAACGCCGCATCGTCCAGGTCGGCCAGCCGCTCCACCTCGCGCAGGTCGCCGCTGCCGAGGATGCCCACCCAGATTTCGCGCAGATTTCTCAGTCCCTCGCGAAAGATATGCAGCATCCGCGCGGTGTTAACGCTGACATGCTCCAGGCCAACGGCGTACTCGAAACCGAAGGTCGGCACCGGTTCCGAGCCGCGTACCGGCGCCCACACGTCGCGGTAATTTTCCATCAGGTCGAAGGTGGCGCTGACCACCTGGTACAGCATGTCGCTCAAGTCTGCGCCGGGGTCTTTGGCATCGTGGATCTTGGCGCCGAGAAAAGACTGTGCGACCTTGAAGCCGTTCGCCAGCGCGGTCGTCGTCATCCAGATGTCGATGCCGAAGCGCGCCACATCCGACTCCCACACTTCCTTGGTCAGGTAGAACTGCGCCATCTTTCCGGAAAAGCCGAAATCCCCGCCGATCGGTTGGCGCACCCGCCTGCCATACAGCGCGCGCGTGAACGGATAGACGATGCTGTTGGTAATGGTACCGTCAAACTTGTGCCGGTGGTAGAGCGGTGCGACGTAATCGAAACCACCCTCCAGCACCGGCTTCAGCAACATCTCGACCCACTCCGGCGCGATGCTTCTCAGGTCCGAATCGACCACCGCGCACGCCTTCGCGCCCAGCGCCTTGGCGATCTCGAACACGGCGCGGAAGGCGCTGCCCTTGCCGGGGATGCCGGAATAGGGAAACGCCAGCTTGGTGATGGGTTCGGTCCGGTGATGCAGCAGAATGGCGTGAAAATCCTCGATCGCGGTGTTCTGCACGACGCCCATCGTGCCGTCGCTGGAACCACCGTCGGAATTGACGATCACCGCCTTGTGCGACGGAAAATATTTGGCCAGCCCGGCTTGCACGGCACGCACCACGTGGCCGATGGTGCGCGCATTGTTGAAGCTCGGGATGCCGATGACGATGTCGGCCTGCCCGATCTGTTCAATCTGCCGATGCACCTCGGCTCTGAAGGTCGTGGAATTCATGGTGCGTTTGCCTGTTCCGGCACAATTGCGCCTGCGCCCTTATCGCACAGCATGATCTGTATGTCCATCACGTTTGTCCCGGTCGGCCCGGTGAGAAGATGGCTCTGCCTGCCGGAGGCGGCATCGAGGCGCCGGAAGAACGCATACGAATCGTTGTTTTCAAGATGGCCGGTCAGCCCGATGCCAAACTGGCGCGCCCGCTCCGCTGTCCCGCCATCCACCATTGCCCCGGCGGCATCGGTCGGCCCATCGCCTCCATCCGTGCCGGCGGATAGCAGAGTAACGCCCGCGAGGCCGTCGATTTCCAGCGCAAACGCCAGCGCCAGTTCCTGGTTGCGACCGCCCTGCCCGGTGCCGCGCACCGTGACCGTGGTTTCGCCGCCACTGAGCAGGCAGCGCCGCTCGCGCGGATGCATTCCTGCCAGCGTGGCGCGCACGCGCCGCGCGAGAAACTTCGCGGCGTCACGCGCTTCGCCTTGCAGATCGGCGCCGAGGATCTCCGTTTCATAGCCGAGTCGGCGCGCCTCTTCCGCCGCTGCGGCCAACGCCAGGCCGAGACTGCCGACCACCACATTGCGGGCCGCTGTCAGACAGGGGTCGCCACTCTTGACCGTTTCGGCTTCCAGCCCACCCATGCCGCGCTGCAAATATTCTCCGACGCGCGCGGGAATTTTTTCCCGCAGGCCGTACTTCTCGATCACCGCCCAGGCATCGGCAAAACTCGAATCGTCCGGCGCGGTCGGCCCGGAGGCGATCGTATCGAGCCGGTCGCCGATCACGTCCGAGAGGATCAGCGCCAGCACTTGCGCCGGATAGGCCGCCTGCACCAGCCGCCCGCCTTTCACCGCCGAAAGATGCTTGCGCACGGCATTCAGTTCGCCGATGGATGCGCCCGCATTCAGCAGCAAGGCAGTGGCTTCCTGCTTGTCCTGCAACGTCAAACCGGCGGCGGGCGCGACCAGCAGCGCCGACGCGCCGCCCGACAGCAGGCAGATCAACAGCGTTTTCTCGTCGGCATCCTGTGCCATTTGCAAGATGCGCTGCGCGCCTTGCAGCCCGTCCGCGTTCGGCACGGGGTGGGTTGCCTCGACCTGCTCGATAGTGCGCAAGGGCTCGCGGTGCCCCTGCTTCACGATCACCAGCCCGGCGGCAATCCGCGCGCCGAGCAGCTCTTCGACAGCCAGCGCCATACGCGCCGTGGCCTTGCCCGCGCCGATCACGACGATGCGCCGGTATGCCGCAAGGTCGTAAACGGCATCGCCCGCGCGCAAGCTCCCATCCTCGAGCCTGACGGCATTGAGCACCGCGCGGCGCGGATCGACGGCTGCGATGGCGGCGTCGAAAATCCCGGTCAGGGCCTGCCGTTTGGCGTCTGTTTGCAACGGCGCGGCAGCCAGCAGTTGCAGCACGGCGGCGTTCCAGCCGGACGGGCCGGGCTGTTGCGTCTTGAGCAGGCCGGGCAGGCCGATGCGCGCATCGAAACTGCCGTCCGCTTTGCGCACCAGCACGGGGCGCTCGACCGCCTCGAGCAGCGGCAAGTCGTTCAGGCTGTCGCCCAGGCCGATGCTGGCGACCGCGCCGGATTCCCGCCGGTAAAGTGCTTGCAGCAGTTTTACCGCACGCCCCTTGTCATGGTTGCCCAGGATGTGAAAGAACTGCCCCTGCGTCCAGTGCAGGCCGGCGGTTTCGATCGCCTTCAGGAAGGTCTCGTCGGGCTTGCCGTCGAACACGAAGACTTCGTCGAAGTCGCGTTGCTTCGCCAGGCGAGCCTCGGCGAGGGAAAGTCCGGTCAGCGCCGCGACTTCCTCATCCGTCATGTCCGCGAATCCGCGCACCCTGGCGCCACACTGTTCGCGCAGCCTGACGAAATGTTGCCTGATTTCGGCATAGGGCGTGCCGAGCGTAACGAGGCGGTAGCCGTCAAGCGCTTCACCTTCGACGGGAAACGAAAAATAGCCGGTCGGAATGAATATGCCCGCGCCGTTTTCGGCGATGAAGGGATGGCGGTTGTCCAGGCGGCGGCGATATTCCTCGATCTCCGCGCGCGTTTTGCTGGAACACAGCACGAGCGGAATGCCGCGCGCCCGGATCGCCTCCAGGGCGGGCTGCGCCGCCGCGAAGGAGTAGCTCGCCGAGTCGAGCAGCGTTCCATCCAGATCGCTGATGATGATGGTATCCGGCATGTGATTTTCCTGTTGTCCGGGTACTGTTGTCAGGCTTCATGCTACCAGTTTTTTTCGATGCCGGGCGGTATGGCGCCGGAACGGCAGCCGGCCATGGCCGCGTATCTCCAGCCTCAAACGGGGATGCCATGCGATAATTCGCTTGCTCCGCGAAAGCTGCTGAGCGAATTTTTTCCGGAACGAAAGCATCGCATGAATAAAACCCGCGCCATTCCGAAAGTCGGCTTTGTCTCGCTGGGCTGCCCCAAGGCCACCGTGGATTCCGAGCATATCCTCACGCACCTGCGCGCCGAAGGCTACCTGATCTCCGCCAGCTACCGGGACTCCGATCTGGTAATCGTGAACACCTGCGGCTTCATCGACAGCGCGGTGGAAGAGTCGCTGGACGCGATCGGTGAGGCGCTGGCCGAGAACGGCAAGGTGATCGTCACCGGCTGCCTCGGCGCGAAAGACGAGGTGGTGCGGCAGGCACACCCGAAAGTGCTGGCCGTCACCGGCCCGCACGCGACGCGCGAGGTGATGGAGGCGGTGCATGCGCACTTGCCCAAACCGCACGACCCCTATTCCGATCTGGTGCCCGCGCAGGGCGTCCGCCTGACGCCGAAACACTATGCCTATGTGAAAATTTCGGAAGGCTGCAACCATCGCTGCACCTTCTGCATCATTCCCAGCCTGCGCGGGCCGCTGGTCAGCCGCCCGGTCGGCGAGGTGATGCAGGAAGCGCAGAACCTGGTCAATGCCGGTGTCAGAGAACTGCTGGTAATTTCGCAGGACACCTCCGCTTACGGGGTGGACGTAAAATACCGCACCGGCTTCTGGGGCGGCAGGCCGCTCAAAACGCGCCTGACCGAACTGGCGGCGGCCCTCGGCGAACTGGGTGATCCGGGTGATCCGGGTAAAGGGGGCGCATGGGTGCGCCTGCATTACGTTTATCCTTACCCGCATGTGGATGAGGTCATTCCGCTGATGGCCGAAGGAAAAATCCTGCCCTACCTCGACGTGCCGTTCCAGCACGCCAACCGGCGCATCCTCAAGCTGATGCAGCGCCCCGGCGACAGCGAAAACGTGCTGGCGCGCATCAGGCAATGGCGCGAAACCTGCCCGGAACTGACGCTGCGCAGCACCTTCATCGTCGGCTTCCCCGGCGAGACCGAGGCGGAATTCGAAGAGCTGCTGGATTTCATCGGGGAGGCGCAACTCGACCGCGTCGGCGCGTTCGCTTACTCGCCCGTGGCAGGCGCGGCGGCCAACGACCTGCCGGATCATGTGCCGCCCGAAGTGCAGCAGGAGCGCCTTGCAAGACTGATGATGTTGCAGGAGGAAATCAGCGAAGAGCGCCTCGAGCGCAAGATCGGCAAGACCCTCACCGTGCTGGTGGACGAGGTGGACGAGGAAGGGGCGATTGCGCGCAGCTCCGCCGACGCGCCGGAAATCGACGGGCTGGTGTTCATCGGCGATGGTCAACAATTGCAGGCCGGCGACTTCGTCGAAGTGACCGTCACCGGTTCCGACACTCACGACCTGTGGGCGGAGATGGGTTCATCCCGCTCCCATGCCGGCGCTTAATGCCCCGCATCAGCGGCTGCGCACATAGCCAAAATGCCATTGCGCGCGGCAGGTCAACTCGACCGCTGCCCAAGGTGGCTCAGATTCCTCCCCCTTCAAGGGGGAGGTTAGGAGGGGGATGGGGCTATCGGGTTAATCAAAAACACCCTCTTCGTCCTCAAACCCATCCCCTCCCCTGCCCAAACCAGAATTCACGCAGACAGTGTTCGGACGATGCTGTCTTGCCATACCCCCTCATGCGGTGTTTCAGACCTCGATTTTCCGGTGTAGTATGGCGGCAAACTCATGCAGGAAACACACATGAACGCCACTCTGGAAATCAGCAGCGACATTAAGGCGCAACTGCACCACCTAGCCGAGGAAACGCACCGCAGCGAAACCGAGCTTGCCAATGAGGCTTTGTCGGCATTTCTCGCGCATGACCGTTACATGCGCGCACGAATTCAAAAGGGACTGGCACAAGCCCAGCATGGCGAATTCGTCCCGGATTCAGAAATGAATGCCTTCTTTGCCGAACATGCAGACAAGGCGGCATGAGGATACGCTACACTCCCAATGCCCGTGATTGCATTGTCGAGATTCGCGGAAAATGAAAATGGGATAGACTCGACCAGCGGCATCAAGCGCTATTTCGCGCAGAATCCGCTGCTGTCCAAACCGAAGTTTGCAAAGACGGAGTTTAGAGATGCTCTTGCGGCAAGCATCACTGTTATCTATGGCATTGTTATTATTAGCTTTACTCTAGAGGCTTGCTTTGGGGACACCACACCAAGAGAGAAGTGTAGTACGAGAGGCTTGGGAGCGAGCGAAGAAGTTCATGCTGCCTGAAGAGACGATGTCTCTTAAATTGCTCTTTGATAACGTACGAAACTACATAATATGCGCCGCAGTTGTGGCTGCGGTGACAGCCTTAAGAGAGCCTCATACCAGCGAACAGGCCGCTGCATGGCCTTGGACGCTAACAATCTTCGCAGTCTTTCTGGTTGGCTCCAATGTGCTTCAGTCGTGGCTCATCATTGAACACATCACTAACCGAATTGGCAGGTTCCAAGGGGAAGTTAGACCGCTTTGGGGAAAAGTCCAAAGGGGGTTGATGAGATTATTTTTGGTATTCTTAACGCTGCTAGTGTTAATAACAGCTTTTGAAGGCTTCTCCATCCTGCTGGTCTGGGCAATTCGCGGAGGAAAGCAAGCAAGTGGCCTCTGACCCCCCACCCCCCTGAAAACACTCCAGCACCGTAGGATGGGTTGAGCAACGCGATACCCATCGGTTTCGCGTGCATGTTGGGTATCGCTGCGCTCAACCCAACCTACGCCGAACCCATCTACTCGCTCAAAACACCGTCTCGCATCACGCCGGGAACACGCCGGTGCTCAGATAGCGGTCCCCTCGGTCGCACACGATGAACGCGATGGTCGCGTTCTCGACCTGCTGCGAAATGCGCAGCGCCACGGCCATTGCGCCGCCGGAGGAGATGCCGCAGAAGATGCCTTCCTCGCGCGCCAGGCGGCGCGTCATTTCCTCAGCGTCCCGCTGGCTGACATATTCCAGGCTGTCCACGTTTTTGCCGTCGTAGATCTTCGGCAGGTAGGCCTGCGGCCATTTGCGGATGCCGGGAATCTGCGCGCCTTCTTCGGGCTGCACGCCGATGATGCGGATGGCTGAATTCTGTTCCTTGAAGTAGCGCGAGCAGCCCATGATGGTGCCGGTGGTGCCCATGCTGCTGACGAAGTGCGTGAGCCTGCCCTCGGTGTCGCGCCAGATTTCCGGCGCGGTGCCTTCGTAATGTGACAGCGGATTGTCGGGGTTGGCGAACTGGTCGAGGATGATGCCCTTGCCCTCGTCGCGCAGCTTTTCCGCCGTGTCGCGCGCCAGCTCCATGCTGCCTTCCTTGGCTGTCAGCAACAGCTCCGCACCGTAGGCGCGCATCACCTGGCAACGCTCCACGCTCTGGTTCTCCGGCATCACCAGGATCATCCGGTAGCCGCGTATCGCCGCCGCCATCGCCAGCGCGATACCGGTGTTGCCGCTGGTCGCCTCGATCAGCGTGTCGCCCGGCCTGATGTCGCCGCGCCGCTCGGCGCGCACGATCATCGACAGCGCGGGGCGATCCTTCACCGAACCGGCGGGGTTATTGCCTTCCAGCTTGGCGAGAATGACGTTGGAGGTGGCGCCGGGGATGCGCTCGAGCTGCACCAGCGGGGTGTTGCCGACAAAATTTTCTATGGATTGGTACATCGCATTGTCTTCATATTGCCAAAGGTTGTCATGATAACTCCCTTCTCCAATAGACGGGAGAAGGGTGGAGATGAGGGGTGCGATTGAAACTGATGTGGTGGAATACGTAGCCCGGATGAAACGCCGTGTAATCCGGGAATGCGGTGCCCCGTATCTCCCGGATTCCGTTGCTCTCCATCCGGGCTACAACACTAACCATCTCCCGCCTGCGGGAGAGGGAATTCATACAGCCGCGAAGCCAGGTAAGCGAGCAGGCTCCGCTCATGCATGAATCTATCGCGCTGTCTTGAGCATCTGCTCCACATACCTCGCCACGCCCTGCTCCACGGTCAGGAACGGTTCGGCATAGCCGCTGTTGCGCAGCGCGCCGATGTCGGCCTGGGTGTAGCTCTGGTATTTGCCGCGCAACGCGTCGGGGAACGGGATGTACTCGATCAGGCCCTGCTGTTGCAGTTCGGCGAGGCTCAAGGCGGGCTTGCCCTCGGCGTTGCGCAGGGCGTTGACGGTCGCCGCCGCCACGTCGTTGAAGCTCTGCGCCTGCCCTGTGCCGAGATTGAAGATGCCGGATTTGTGCGGGTTGCCGAGGAAATACAGGTTCACCTTGACCGCGTCTTCCACCGAGACGAAGTCGCGCAACTGCCCGCCGTTGGCGTAGCCGTCGCAGCCTTCGAACAGCTTCACCTTACCTGCGGCGCGGTATTGGTTGAAGAAGTGGAACGCGACCGAGGCCATGCGCCCCTTGTGCTGTTCGCGCGGGCCGTACACGTTGAAGTAGCGCAGCCCGACGATCTGCGCGTTACGCTTGTGCCAGCGGCGCCGCACGATCTGGTCGAAGAGGAATTTTGAGTAGGCGTACACGTTCAGCGGCGCTTCGTGTTCGCGGCTTTCGCTGAACACCTTGCCGCCGCCGTACACCGACGCGGACGAGGCATACAGGAACGGTATTTCCTCGTTCTGGCAGTAATCCAGCAGCTCCAGCGAATACTGGTAGTTGTTGCCCATCATGTAGCGGCCATCGGTCTCCATCGTGTCGGAGCACGCGCCCTGATGCAGCACCGCGCTGACCAGCCCATCGAAAAAACCTTCCTGAAGCTTTTTCAGGAAGTCTTCCTTATCGAGGTAGTCGGCGATTTCGCAATCGGCCAGATTCCTGAACTTGTCGGCGTTCCTAAGGTTGTCCACCGCGATGATGTTGTGCTCGCCGCGTTCGTTGAGCGCCTTGACCAGGTTGGAACCGATAAATCCGGCTGCGCCGGTAACGATGTAGTACATATTAAAACTCCTTAATGGAGAAGGGTGAAGAGGGAAGGGAGAAGGGTAAAACCGTAAACCTTCCTACCCTTCTCCCTTCTCCCTTCTCCCTTCACTGATGTCTCTCACGATTTCCTCACGGCTCACCACCGCCGTGCCCAGCTTGCCGACCACGATGCCCGCCGCGCGGTTGGCGATGCGCATCGCATCGGGCAAGTCTGCACCGCTTGCCAGCATCACCGCCAGCGTGGCGATTACGGTATCGCCCGCGCCGCTGACGTCGAACACCTCGCGCGTCTGCGTCGGTTCGTGCAGCGCTTCGTTGGTGCGGTACAGGCTCATGCCGTCCTCGCTGCGCGTGACCAGCAGCGCGTCGAGCTGCAATTCGGTGCGCAGTTTCTCCGCCTTGTTGTTGAACTCGGCATCAGTTTTCCAGCTGCCCGCAACTTCGCGGAATTCGCTGCGGTTAGGCGTGAGCATTGTCGCGCCGCGATAGCGGGCGTAATCGTCGCCCTTGGGATCGACCAGCACCGGCTTGCCCGCCGCGCGCGCCAGGCGGATCATCTCGGCGATATGCGCCAGCCCGCCCTTGCCGTAATCGGACAGGATCACCACAGCCGCTTCCGGCAGCTTGACGCGGAAATCTGCCAGCTTCGCATTCAGAACCTCGTGGCTGGGCTGGGTCTCGAAATCGATGCGCAGCAACTGCTGATGCCGTGCAACGGCGCGCAGTTTGATGGTGGTGGAGATGCTGCTGTCGCGGTGCAGCAGCGCGCCGATGTTATCGTGCTGCTTGAGCAATCTCTCCAGGCACGCGCCCGCTTCGTCGTCGCCGACCACCGATAGCAGCGTCGCCTGCGCGCCGAGCGCGGCAATGTTGCGCGCCACGTTGGCCGCGCCGCCGGGGCGCTCTTCGACACGCTCGACCTTGAGCACCGGCACCGGAGCTTCCGGCGAAATGCGGCAGACGTCACCGAACCAGTAGCGATCCAACATGACGTCGCCGACTACCAGTATTTTTGCATTTTCAAATTTCGGCAACGCCGTCATGACCGCCCCGCGCTTTTCTGATTCATATCGGTTCTCCGATTTCCTTGTTGATGTCGAGCAATGCCTGCAACGGATCCGCAGCCTGGGTGATCGGGCGCCCGATCACCAGATAGCTGGAGCCGGCCTGTAGCGCAGCCAATGGCGTCATCACGCGCAACTGGTCGTCGAGGCTCGCCTGTGCCGGGCGGATGCCCGGTGTCACCAGACAGAATTCTTTGCCGCACTGCCTGCGCAGCAGCACGGCTTCCTGAGCGGAACACACCACGCCGTCCATTCCGCTGGCTTGTGCCAGGCCCGCCAGACGTAACACCAAGTCTGCTGGCGTCATGGTGATGCCCAACTCCGCAAGGTCTGCCTGCGCCATGCTGGTGAGCACCGTTACGGCAATCAATTTCGGCGGTTTGGTAAAATTCGCCAGCCCCTCGCGCGCAGCTTCCATCATGCGCCTGCCGCCGGAGGCATGGACGTTGACCATCCACACGCCCAACGCGGCGGCAGCCTTGCAGGCCTGCGCGGCAGTGTTGGGAATATCGTGGAATTTCAGATCGAGAAAAACTTCAAACCCGCGCCGCTGCAATTGCTCGATCAACCCCGGCCCGGCAGCGGTGAACAGTTCCTTGCCGACTTTCAGGCGGCACTGCGCAGGCCGCAACAACTCCGCCAGCGCCAGCGCCGGTGCGGCGGCCGGGCAATCCAGCGCAACGATGATCTTCGGATCGTTCATAAGGAAGTTCCCGTTTCTTCGCTGCGGCGCGGCGAATAGCTGTCCCACGCCTGGCAGGCCGGGCAGTGCCAGTAGAACTGGCGAGCCTTGAAGCCGCAATGTCCGCAGTGGTACATCGCCAGGTTGCGCGTGCGCTTGTGCACCAGATCCTTCACCAGCTCGACATCGGCACGCCGTTCCAGCGGCATTTCCAGCAGCCGCGCCTCGAGCAGCTTGTCCAGGCCGAGCAGGGACGGATTGCGCTGCAACTCATCGCGCACCAGCTGGTAAGCGGCCGTCGGCCCCTCGTTTTTCAGCACGCTATCGAACACCACATTCATCAAATCCAGCGAGTGGTATTTGCCCAGATATTCGCGCAGCAAGACAATGCCCTCCACTTCGCAATCCAGGCTGCGATAAGCATTCAACAGGCGTTCCGCAACCAGAGGCAGATATTGCGCGTCCTGCGCCTCGATATTTTTCCAGATGGCGACAGCCTCCTCGAACTTGCTTCCCCCGGCCGCCATATCGCCGAGCATCATCGTGGCGCGCACCGCGCCCGGATAAACCGACAACGCCTGTTGCAGATGCCCGTGGGCAGCGGCGGTATCGCCCTTGGCAATCTCATCGCTCGCCAGCTCGCAATAAAACAGGGCGGCCAGCTTGCTGTATGACTGGCCGGATAGTGCTTCAAGCCGCCGGGCCGCATCGATCGCCTTGAGCCAGTCGTGCTCCTTCTGGAACAATTCCAGCAGAAATTCCATGGCCGGTTTCGCGTACGACGTTTTTTCCAGCTCGCGAAACAGGCTCTCGGCGCGATCGAAAATGCCCGCCTTCAGGTAATCCTGCGCCAGCTCGAAAATCGCCTGCTGGCGTTTGCCGTGATCCAGATCGGCGCGTTCCACCAGATTGTGGTGCATGCGCAACGCGCGATCGATTTCGCCACGGCGGCGGAACAGGCTGCCCAGCGCGAAGTGCAACTCGATGGTTTGCGGATCGACCTTGACCACCTCGATGAACGCTTCGATGGCCTTGTCCTGCTGCTCGTTGAGCAGGAAGTTCAACCCCTGAAAATACGATTGCGGCAGCGCGCTCGATTCGGAAAGCAACTCCTTGATATCGATGCGCGCGGCCAGCCATCCCATGCCGAAAAACAGCGGAAAAACCAGCAGCATCCAGGGTTCAAATTCCATAACCGGATATGCCTGTCAGGAAGGTTGAATGGGGATTTGCTGCTTTTCGCCGATATCGGCAAGTTTGCTCCTGACCCGGATGTCGCGCTTCAGGTGCACGATTTCGCGGCGCTGTTGCAGGACATTGGCAAACATCGCAATCACTCCGATCGCCGCACCGGCAACAAAAAATGCCAGCAGCACGATCACCAGCGATGACTGCCATTCAATGCCGAAAAAATAGCGCACCGTGACCGGCTGGTCGTTCTTGACCGCAAACCCGAGCAGCACGACAAACAACACTATCCGCAACGCCCAATTAAGATAACGCATAGCTTTTACCCTTGAAAACCGCCGCAACGATAGCATAAAAAATGGCGGCAATACCTCGCGATATGCCGCCACTTGAGTTGCTTCAAACAAGAATCATGGCTTCTGTATGCAGACCCGCTCCCTCAATTCCTTGCCCGCCTTGAAATGCGGCACATATTTGGCCGGCACTTTCACCTTGTCGCCGGTCTTGGGGTTGCGCCCCTGGCGCGGCGGACGGTAATTCAGGCCGAAGCTGCCGAAACCGCGAATCTCGACCCGTTCTCCGCGTGCCAGCGTGGCGGACAAGGTATCGAGAATCACTTTAACGGCAAACTCGGCATCCTTGGCCAACAGTTGCGGATGCAATTCGGCAAGCCTGGCAATCAAATCTGAACGAGTCATGGCAATAAACCCCAAACTTAGGCTTCGGTCTTGCTGCCACTCATCTTGGCCTTCAGCAACGCGCCCAGGTTGGTGGTTCCAGCATTGGCAGTGTTCTCGGCGGAGAACTTCTGCATCGCTGCGGATTCTTCTGCCTTGTTGAGCGCCTTGATCGACAGGTTGATGCCGCGATTCTTGCGATCCACATTGATGATGACGGCGGTCACGCTATCGCCTTCCTTAAGGTGGGTGCGGATATCTTCAACGCGGTCGGCGGATACTTCTGAAGCCTTCAGGTAGGCTTCCACATCCCCTTCCAGAGCGATGGTTGCACCCTTGGCGTCCAGCGATTTCACCTTGCCGGTAACCACTGCGCCCTTCTCGTGGCTGGAAGCGAAGCCGCCGAACGGATCGCCTTCCATTTGCTTGATGCCCAGGGAAATACGCTCGCGCTCCACGTCGATCGCCAATACCACGGCCTCGACTTCGTCGCCCTTCTTATAGCTGCGTACCGCTTCTTCGCCGGGCTGGCTCCATGACAGGTCGGACAAATGCACCAGGCCATCGATACCGCCGTCCAGGCCGATAAACACGCCGAAGTCGGTGATAGATTTGATGGCGCCCTTGACCTTGTCGCTCTTTTTGTGATTGATCGCAAAATCGTCCCACGGGTTGGATTGGCATTGCTTCATGCCCAGCGAGATGCGGCGGCGCTGCTCGTCGATTTCCAGGATCATCACTTCCACTTCGTCGCCCAGTTGCACGACCTTGGACGGGTGAACGTTCTTGTTGGTCCAGTCCATTTCGGAAACGTGTACAAGACCTTCGATGCCCTGCTCGATCTCGACGAATGCGCCATAGTCGGTCAGGTTGGTCACCTTGCCGAACAGGCGGGTGCCCTGCGGATAGCGGCGCGCCAGCCCGCTCCACGGATCGTCGCCCATCTGCTTGATACCCAGCGAGACGCGGTTCTTTTCCTGATCGAACTTGAGAATCTTGGCTTCGACTTCGTCGCCCACATTCAATATTTCGGAAGGATGTTTCACGCGGCGCCAAGCCAGATCGGTGATATGCAGCAGGCCGTCGATGCCGCCCAGATCGACGAACGCGCCGTAGTCGGTGATATTCTTGACCACGCCCTTGACGATCGCGCCCTCCTTGAGGTTTTCCATGACCGCTTCGCGATCTGCGCCCATGCTGGCTTCCAGCACTGCGCGGCGCGAAACCACCACGTTGTTGCGCTTGCGATCCAGCTTGATGACCTTCAGCTCCATGGTCTTGTTTTCGTACGGCGTGGTGTCCTTGACCGGACGGATGTCCACCAGCGAACCCGGCAGGAACGCGCGGATGCCGTTGACCATCGCGGTCAGACCGCCCTTGACCTTGCCGCTGACGAAACCTTCCACGATCCGGCCTTCTTCCATGGCCACTTCCAGATCGTGCCATGCGGCCAGGCGCTTGGCTTTTTCGCGCGACAGCTTGGTCTCGCCGTAACCGTTTTCCAGCGCCTCGATCGCGACGGTGACGAAATCGCCCGCCTTGATTTCCAGCTCGCCTTTCGCATCGAGGAATTCCTCGACCGGGATCAAACTTTCGGACTTCAGTCCGGCATTCACGACCACCATGTTGTGGTCGACGCGCACGACTTGTGCGGTAATCAGTTCGCCGGCGCGCATTTCCTTGCGCGTCAGGCTTTCTTCAAACATTGCGGCAAAACTATCGGGGTTTTCTAAAGCTGTTGCGGTTGAGTTCATCGGATATACCCAAAAAAATTTCTGCTCGCGCAGAGGGTCGGTTAATGATCCCGCCAGACGGAGAGTCAGGCGGGGCCTATTTCTTCACCCGGTAGCGCGCCAGTACTTCGGCAACCGCCTGCTCGATGTTCAGAGCGTTGGTATCGAGCAGACTCGCACCAGGGGCCTGTTGCAGAGGGGAAGCGCTGCGCTGTGTATCCCGCTCGTCGCGCGCCCGGATTTCCTGCAAAAGGGTTGCGATGTTAGCATCCATTCCTTTTTCTTTCAACTGCTTATAACGGCGCTCGGCGCGCGCCTCGGCGCTGGCGTTCAAAAAGATTTTCAACACCGCATCCGGGAACACCGCAGAAGCCATGTCGCGCCCGTCGGCCACCAGCCCCGGCGCGCGGCGGAAGGCGCGCTGCTTGTCCAACAGCGCGGCGCGCACCATGGGCAGCGCCGCCACTCTGGAGGCGGCGGCGCCCGCCCCCTCGCTGCGCAACTCGTCCCCCACCCTTGCGCCGTCCAGCCAGATGTCCGTGCCCTCGAAGCGGATATCCATCCGCCCCGCCAGGCTGGCCAGCGCCGCCTCATCCTCCAGCGCCACGCCGCTGCGCTGAGCCGCCAGCCCCAGCAGGCGATACAGCGCGCCGCTGTCGAGGAAGTGGAAGCCCAATTCGCGTGCCACGCGCTGCGCGACCGTGCCCTTGCCCGAAGCGGAAGGCCCGTCGATGGCAATCACCGGCACGGCCTGCGTAACGCTGGCGAATGCCGCGAAATAATCCGGGAAAGTCTTGGCAACGCAACCCGGATCGTTGATGCGCACCCCTTCTGGGCCGAAGGCGGCGAGAGAGAAACACATCGCCATGCGGTGGTCATCGTAGGTGTCGATGGAGGCGTGAAGGGGGAAGGGAGAAGTGAGAAGGGCAGGATACGGCGGTGTAATGCGGATGTAATCCGCGCCCTCTTCCACCATCGCGCCGACCTTGCGCAATTCGGTCGCCATCGCCGCGATGCGGTCTGTTTCCTTGACGCGCCAGCTCGCGATGTTGCGCAGCGTGGTCGTGCCGTCGGCGAACAGGGCCGCGACCGCCAGCGTCATCGCCGCATCGGGAATATGGTTGCAATCCAGATCGATGGCTTTCAATTTGCCATTTTCCGGCGCGCGCGCCTCCATCCAGTTCGGGCCGCGCTCGATGCGCGCGCCCATCAGCGCCAGCGCATCGGCAAAGCGCACGTCGCCCTGGATGCTGTCGCTGCCCACGCCATCGATGCGCAGCGGGCCTCCTCCAATAGCGCCTGCCGCGAGGAAATACGAGGCCGATGACGCATCGCCTTCCACGTAAACCGTGCCGGGGCTGCGGTAACGCTGCCCGCCGGGCACGACAAAACTCTGCCACTCCTGCCTCTCCACGCGCACGCCGAAACGCGCCATCATCGCCAGCGTGATTTCGATATAAGGCTTGGAAATCAGCTCGCCGACCACTTCGACTTTCACCGTCTGCCCGGTCAGCGGCAATGCCATCAGCAGGCCGGTAAGGAACTGGCTGGACACATCGCCGCGCACCCGCACTCTCCCCTCGCCCCCCGTGAGAGGTGATGGAGGTGAGGGAGGCAAAATCTCCAGCGGCGGAAAGCCCGCGTTGCCCAGATAACGAATGTCCGCCCCCAACTGGCGTAACGCATCCACCAGATCGCCGATTGGCCGCTCGTGCATGCGCGCCACGCCGGACAGCTTGTAATGCCCGCCCGACAGCGCCAGCGCCGCCGTCAGCGGGCGGAACGCGGTGCCCGCATTGCCGAGAAACAATTCGGCGTCCTTGACCGGCAAATTCCCTCCACAGCCGGTGATACGGAACACATGCATATCGAGTTGCTCCACGCCAACGCCGAGAATGCGCAGCGCATCCAGCATGCGTTCGGTATCGTCGGACAGCAGCACGTCGCGCACCTCGGTCGCGCCTTCGGACAACGCCGCCAGCAGCAGCACGCGATTGGAAATGCTCTTCGAGCCGGGCAACGTGACGGTGCCGCGCGCAGTCAGCAGGGGAGGAAGGTCGATGAAATTTGCGGATGCCATTGCGGTTGGACTTCATAGCGAATTTGCGAGGGCGCGATGATACCGCAAAGCCCGGCTACTGACCTATACAGCACCGCCAGCTCGGGCCGGACACCGAACATCAATGCTGCATGGATTGGTAAGTGGCTCTTATTCTTTCAATATCGTGCTGGCTTAGATCGTTGTTCGCCGCCCCGATAACTTCGATCAAATTGGCAATTTTCGTTGTCCCGATAATGCAGCTGGCAACTGAGCTATTTTGAAGAACGAAAGAAACCGCCGCTTGAGCGGCAGTCATGCCTTCCACCGACATCAGAACCTCCTGCATGGCCGCCGATTTTGCCGCCAGCTCTCTCCCGCCCGGCCTGACGAGTGACCTCGCCAGATACCAGATGTCGGACATCGAACGAATCCTGCCGATTTTCCCCTTGATTAAATGCCCCTGACCAAGAACCGTCCCCGCTACCACCCCGATTCCGTTCGCCTGAAGCTTTGCGATGACCGGCTCCCTGTCAAGCTGGAGAACGTTATAGTCAAGCAGCACCATATCGAAACGATCCGGGTGCTCCGCAATGAAATTCATATCCGCAAGCGCATGTGTATTCACGCCCAGGAAGCGGAACATCCCGTTTCTTTTCATTGTGTCGAGCCGGTCAAGCAGACCCTCGGTAATTTCTTCTTTTGTAATGCCATGCAACTGAAAAATATCCAGATAGTCTGTGCCTAAATTCCTGAGCGACTGCGCGCATGAGGATTCGATATACCCGGGGGAGAAATCCTTGATTTTTGCGGGTTTGGACAACGCAAGCTTTCCCGCTGCCACAACGGTTCCGGCTTTTGAAGAAAGGATGACTTTGGATCGGTCGCCGGAACCCAGCAGATTGCGCAAAGCCTTCCCCAATCTCGGCTCGGCATTGAAATTACTATAGTTATGACCCGTATCGAAAAAGTTAACGCCATGACTCAATGCTTCCGAGACTACCGAGATTGCCTTCCGTTCGGAAAACAGCCGATCCCCCCAGAAACCAGCACAGCCAAGCGCTATTTCCGAAACATTGAGATCAGTCTGTCCGAGTCTTCGATATTTAATTTTTGCCACCTGCCCGGGCTCAAGGTTTTTGGATTTGTGTTTCCGCATCCCCCTGAGCGCCGCCGGGTAGTGCTGGCTGCGCATGGGGTGTCGAAAACCAAAACCGCCGGGGGTAGCCCGGCGGTGTCGATTTTGGTTGATGGGTATCGCTACGCTCAACCCATCCTACACACTGCTATCCCCCTGACAAGGGGAAGTTGGAGGGGGTTTGCTTTTGGCTAAAAGCTCCGCCACACCTGGCTTACAGCCTTAACCCCTCCCAGCCTCCCCTTGCCAAGGAAGGGAAAAAGCAGTGCTCAATCCAGCAATTGGAATTAACCGGTGTTTCCTTAGCTCCGATAACTCGCGTTGATCTTCACGTAATCGTAGGAAAAATCGCAAGTCCACAGAGTCGCTTTCGCCTTGCCGCGATTCAGCACCACGCGAATGGTGATGTCGCTCTCCCCCATCACGCGCTGGCCATCTTCCTCGCGATAGCTCGCGGCGCGCCCGCCATTTTCGGCCACCAGCACGTCGTCCAGATACAGCTTGAGCGCATCGACATCCAGGTCGTCGATGCCGGCGTAGCCGATGGCGGCGAGGATGCGTCCGAGGTTGGGGTCGGAGGCGAAGAACGCGGTCTTGACCAGCGGCGAACGGGCGATGGCGTAGCCGACCTGTTTGCATTCGGCTGCGTTTTTGCCGCCTTCGACCTGCACGGTGATGAATTTGGTCGCGCCTTCGCCGTCGCGCACGATGGCCTGCGCGAGCCAGATGGCGACTTCGCTGACGGCGCCCTGCAACGCGGCATACTCCGCACTTTTCGCAAGGCGGATTTCCGGCAGCGCGGCCTGGCCGGTGGCGATCAGCATCAGCGCATCGTTGGTGGAGGTGTCGCCGTCCACGGTGATGCAGTTGAACGAACGGTTGGCGGCCTCGGTGACCATGCGCTGCAACAGCGGTTTCGCAACTGTGGCGTCGGTGGCGATGTAGCCGAGCATGGTCGCCATGTTCGGGTGGATCATGCCGGAGCCTTTGGCGATGCCGGTGACGGTGATGGTGGCGCCATCGATCATCACCTGCCGGGAAACCGCCTTGGCGACGATGTCGGTGGTCATGATCGCGTGCGCCGCGTCATACCAGTTGTCGGCGCACATGTTCGCGATGCAGCCGGGCAGTCCGGCGGCGATCTTGCCGACAGGCAGCGGTTCCATGATGACCCCGGTGGAGAACGGCAGTATCTGGCTGGCCTTGCAGCCCATCAGGCCCGCCAGCGCCTTGCAGGTGGTGCGCGCGTCCTGCATGCCCTGCTCGCCGGTGCCGGCGTTGGCATTGCCGGTGTTGACCACCAGCGCGCGGATGCCTTTGCCGGCGGCAAGATGTTCGCGTGCGACGATCACCGGCGCCGCGCAAAAGCGGTTTCGGGTGAATACGCCCGCGACGCGCGCGCCCTCGCATAACTGCATCACCAGCATGTCCTTGCGCTTTTCACGCTTGATGTTGGCTTCGGTGACGCCCAGCAAAACGCCCGCGACAGGCAACAATTGTGCCTTGGCGGGCGGGTTCAGATTGACCGGCATGAATTACCCCTGATTAAAATCGGCAGCTTGTAGCCCGTAGCTTGTGGCTGGTAGCAAATCCCTGGCTACAGGCTACATGCCACAAGCCACCCGCTGATTAATAACGTCCGTGGGTGCGGAAAATATAGTTGCTCATCTCGGAGGATTGGGCGTTCATGTGCCGCACAATGCTGTGCACATTGCGCACCACCCCGCGCATTACCTTGTAGACGATCAACGGGTGCGAATTGATCAGCGACTCGAACTTGGTTCGCTCCAGGCTCAATACCCTAGTATCGCCTATCGCGTAAAGCGCCGCGCTATGCTGCGTGGCTGCACCGCCGACGAAGGTGATAATGCCTGCCAGGTCGCCCGGCTTGAGCACATGAATGGTGGATTGCGCATCGCCACTTTGAATTCTCACCGCGATCTCGCCATGCGCGAGAATGTACAAATGATCGGGTTTCTCGAGTGGCGTAATGGCCTCTCCCGATTTGTAATCCTCGACCTCGAATAATTCCGCCAAGATTTTTACTTCGGCATTGTTTAGCTCCTCGGTAATCGCCGAGATGTGCAACGTATCCATCACTATCGACATTTCAATCTCCTTTAGTGCGTTAGCTCAATTTGCCATGACATTGCTTGTATTTCTTGCCCGACCCGCATGGGCAAGGATCGTTGCGCCCCACCTTCTGCCCGCCGCGCACAAACGGTTTATGCTCGTCTTCCCTCGGCTGTCCGGGCTGTCCCAGCGCCTCGTCGTAATCGGCGTGATGATACTGCACATTTTCCGGCGCGTGGGGCGCCTCTACCGCCTCGACATCCTGCTCGCTGCGCACCTGCACGGTCATCAGCACCTGCGTCACTTCGCGCTTGATCGCATCCAGCATCAGTGAAAACAGTTCGAATGCCTCGCGTTTGTATTCCTGCTTGGGGTTCTTCGCGGCATAGCCGCGCAAATGGATACCCTGGCGCAGGTGATCCAGCGCGGCGAGGTGTTCGCGCCAGTGCTGATCGAGGCTTTGCAGCATGATGGCGCGCTCGTAGTGATGCATGATTTCCGCGCCCACTTCATCGACCTTGAGCTGGTATTGCTGTTGCGCATGTTCGATGACGCGGGCGCGCAGCGCCGCTTCGTTGAACTGCTTGTCTTCCTCCAGCCACTGCGCCAGCGGCAATTCCAGGCGGAATTCGGATGCCAGCGTCTTCTCCAGCAAAGGCACATCCCAAAGTTCTTCCATGCTGCCCGGCGGAATGTGCTGGCTAGTGGTATTTTCCAGCACCCCCTCGCGCATCGCCTGGATGGTTTCGGAAATATCCGTGCTTTCCAGCAACTCGCTGCGCTGCTGGTAAATCACTTTGCGCTGGTCGTTGGCGACATCGTCGTATTCGAGGATCTGCTTGCGCATGTCGAAATTGCGCGCTTCGACCTTGCGCTGCGCATTTTCGATGGCGCGCGTCACCCAGCTATGCTCGATGGCCTCGCCCTCCGGCATCTTGAAGCGGTTCATGATCGCCGTGACGCGGTCGGAGGCGAAGATGCGCAGCAGCGGATCTTCCAGCGACAGGAAGAAGCGGCTGGAGCCGGGGTCGCCCTGGCGGCCGGCGCGCCCGCGCAACTGGTTGTCAACGCGGCGCGACTCGTGGCGCTCGGTGCCTATGATGTGCAGGCCGCCGCTCGCCAGCACTTGATCGTGCAACTGCTGCCATTCGTCCTTCAATTGCGCGATGTGCCGGTTGCGTGCCGCATCGTCCAGGCTGGCGTCGGCGTGCAAATGCTCGATCTGTTTCTCGACATTGCCGCCCAGCACGATGTCAGTGCCGCGACCCGCCATGTTGGTGGCGATGGTCACCATCTTGGGGCGCCCTGCCTGCGCGACGATCTCCGCCTCGCGCGCGTGCTGCTTGGCGTTCAGCACCTGGTGTGGCAGTTTTTCCTTTTCCAGCAGGGCGGAAATCAACTCGGAATTCTCGATAGAGGTCGTGCCCACCAGAACCGGCTGGCCGCGCCCGTAGCAGTCCTTGATGTCTCCGATCACCGCCTGGTATTTCTCCTTGGCGGTGAGATACACCTTGTCCATCATATCCTTGCGGATGGTCGGACGATGCGGCGGAATGATTACCGTTTCCAGGCTGTAGATTTGCTGGAACTCGTAAGCCTCGGTGTCCGCCGTGCCGGTCATGCCGGCCAGCTTGTGGTACATGCGGAAATAATTCTGGAAGGTGATCGAGGCCAGCGTCTGGTTTTCCTTCTGGATCGCCACCCCCTCCTTCGCTTCCACCGCCTGATGCAATCCGTCCGACCAGCGCCGTCCCGCCATCAGACGCCCGGTGAATTCGTCGACGATCACTACTTCGCCGTCCTGCACGACATAGTGCTGGTCGCGGTGATACAGGTTATGCGCACGCAGCGCCGCATACAGATGGTGGATCAGCGTGATGTTGGCGGGATCGTACAGGCTGCCGCCGGCCGGCAACAGGCCGGCCTGCGAAAGCAGCTCCTCGGCGCGTTCGTGGCCAGGTTCGGTGAGCAATATCTGATGGTTTTTTTCATCCATGCTGAAGTCGCCCGGCCCTTCCTCTTCGAGTTGCCGCTGCAACTGCGGAGCCAGCTTGTCCACGCGCAGATAGATGTCGACATTGTCCTCGGCCTGACCGGAGATGATCAGCGGGGTGCGCGCCTCGTCGATCAGAATCGAGTCCACCTCGTCCACGATGGCGTAGTTGAGCGGGCGCTGGTAACGTTCGGCAGCCTGCGTCGCCATGTTGTCGCGCAGGTAGTCGAAGCCGAATTCGTTGTTGGTGCCGTAAGTGACATCGGCGGCGTAAGCGGCCTGTTTGTCCTCCGACGGCATCTGCGACAGGATAACGCCCACCGACAGGCCGAGGAAACGGTACAGTTTTCCCATCCACTCGGCGTCCCGTGCGGCCAGATAATCGTTCACCGTCACGACATGCACGCCCTTTCCGGAAATCGCATTCAGGTAGACCGGCAGAGTCGCCATCAGGGTTTTGCCCTCGCCGGTGCGCATTTCGGCGATTTTGCCGTAATGCAGCACCATCCCGCCAATCAACTGCACATCGTAATGGCGCATCCCCAATATGCGCACCCCCGCCTCGCGCACCACGGCAAACGCCTCGGGCAGCAGCGCGTCGAGCGCTTCGCCCTGCGCGAAACGCTGCCTGAAACTATCGGTTTTCCCGCGCAATTCTTCATCGCTCAGCTTGGCGATGCCGGCCTCCAGTTTATTGATGGTTTGCACGGTAGCGCGATATTGTTTGAGCAAGCGATCGTTGCGGCTACCAAAGATGTTTTTCAGCACACGGGAAATCATGTTTTTCCAGACTACGAAATAATTAAAAACTTCAACTGCAAATAATAAAAAGGGTGAGGCTGTCCATCACCTCACCCTCACCAAGCTTCGCCACCCCGTTAACCGGCGGTTTTTTGCAGAAAACGCACGGGGTTCTGGGCGATACCCTTATAGCGGACTTCGAAGTGCAAGTGGTTGCCGGTGGAACGCCCGGTACTGCCGACTTCTGCAACCTTCTCGCCGCGCCGCACCACCTGGCCGACCTTCACCAGCAAGCGCGAGGCATGTGCATAGCGCGTCACAATGTCGTTGCCGTGATCGACCTCGACCATATTACCATATTGCGGATGCAGGTCGGCATAAGCGACCACACCGCCTGCCGAGGCGAGGATCGGCGTCCCGGCATTAACCATGAAATCCACGCCCTCATGCATCGCGTTTTTGCCGGTGAAAGGATCGGGGCGCCAGCCGAAATTCGACGAATAGAAACCCTCGACGACCGGTTTGATCGAAGGCAGCAACTTGTGGCTCAATTGGTTCTGCAACAGCATGGTTTCCAGGGCCAGCAGCTTGTCGCCGCGGTCGTTGACCGCCTGGGTCAACCTGTTCAATTGCTGTTCCAGGCCGTTTACCGACATTTCCTGCGCGGGAATAGTAATCAGCGGCCCGCCTTGCGCGGGCGGTTCGTCGAAACGGAATTCCTCCGGCTTCATGCCGGTCAGTTTGGCCAAGCGCGCGCCCAACGCGTCCAGGCGCTGCATCTGCGCCTGCATCTGCCCGACCCTGGCGGCCATGGCATCCAGGCTGTTATGCACGTAAGACTGCTGTTTTTGCTGCTCTTCGCTCTGGATTTTGGACAGCAGGGTGCGCACCCCGTCGCTCAACCCTTCCGGCGCGAAACGCACCAGCGTGTACTGCAACGCGAATGCGGCAACCCACACCAGCCAAGAGAACAACAACAGCAGAAACAGCACCTGCCAACCGCCCAAGGTAATACTGCGGCTTTTTGCCAAGCGACTGGAAACTAGAATAACATTCATGCCTCCCCCTTCTTTGCGGAATCAAAACTTGTGGCGCAGCAATTCAAATCACTCTTGAGCGGCAATCTGGAATTGCGTCGGCTACTGGTCAAGGCACAAACCCTGTCGGCCTTGCATCGCCATTTTATAAGTATCGCACCACCCCATCTTGCACAATCCAGCCAAGTGCTGGGGCTGCAATCCGGCCTGCTCAGCGTCGCCGTCGGTAACGCCGCCATCGCCGCAAAATTGCGTCAACTTGCACCGGAACTTGTCGTTAAACTGCAAGACAGAGGGTGCGAGGTTAGCGGAATCCGCGTCAAGGTGCAAGTTTCCTTCCCCCGCAGCGAGCCCGTAACCGTCCCCCGCAAACTCGGCAAAACGGCCAGGGACGCGCTGGGTGGGCTCAGTCAAACCCTGGAAGACTCGCCGCTCAAGCTCGCGCTGAAAAAAATGGCTGAAACAAAAGAGTAACCGCCCTTTCTCAGACAGATTTGGCAAGAACCAGAATTTCCGGCAAGAAGACCTCTGTTACCAGCAGCGGCGCTCCATGCAGATAAAACAGCGAACGGCGCGCCCATAGCCTGCCCGGCGGATGGCCCAGCGCCGCCGCAGCGCGCCGGTACAGCGGGTGTGCGCCGCGTAATGCCTTGTAATGCAGCGGCCTGCGTTCCACCAGCGGGTGCGCGAACAACAGCGCCCCCAGCGGTCTGCTGCCCAGGCCTCTCACGGCTGACCATGCGCCGCGCAAGTGCCGACGCGCGCATGCGCTGTGCGCGAACACCACCGGACGACCGTCCGCGTATAGGAACACTTCGCGCGACCAGGCGAGGTGCGGCGGTGCGACGCCCAGCAAGGCGGCCTCATCCAGTGCGATGCGCGCCAGCCCGCTGCGCACGCCATGCACCGCAAAGCGGGTGCAGTGCTGCTGGATGCGCTGCGTCAGCGAACCGCGGTCGCGCAGCCAAGGGGCGAAACCGGGTTCGCAGCCCAGCGCGGCGCCGTGCCAAAATAAATCAGTTTTGTGAATATTCATTTCTTCCGTTCAAATACAGCGCTGTGGAACGAGTGCGAAACCCCCTCTAACTCCCCCTTGTGCGAGCATCCGCTGCGCGGATTGCCTGCTTGACCCACTTCATGGGGAGAACAAAACTGCACCTTTCCTGATGGGAGGGGTTCTAGGCGTGCAAATAGTCATGTCTGTTGGCCATCCAGCGCTGCAAATGCTTTTGCGCCGCAGCGGGAAAATCGCGCAGCAATTCGTCGGCGGCCTGCCGTGCCTGGTTCAATAAATCCTCATCCGCGCTAATATCGGCAAAGCGCAGCATCGCCACCCCGCTCTGCCGCGCGCCGAGCAACTCGCCCGGCCCGCGCAATTGTAAATCCTGTTGCGCGATGGCAAAGCCGTCGTTGCTCTCGAACACGATTTTCAGGCGCGCCTGCGCCAACTCGGAAAGCGGCTGCTGGTACAACAGGATGCACAGGCTTTGCATGGCACCCCGCCCCACCCGCCCGCGCAACTGGTGCAACTGCGCCAGCCCCATGCGCTCGGCATGGTCGATCACCATCAGACTGGCGTTCGGCACGTCCACGCCGACCTCGATCACGGTGGTGGCAACCAGCAATTGCATTTCGCCCGCCTTGAATGCCGCCATCGCGCGCGCCTTCTCGGCGTTGTCCAGCCTGCCGTGCGCCAGGCCGATGCTGAGTTCGGGAAATGCGGCGCACAGCATCCCGTGCGTCTCGATGACCGTCTGCAATTGCACCGCCTCCGATTGGCTTCGGCCGCTACGCTCAACATTCGCTGCGCTCACGTTAGCCTTCGCCGAAACTCCGTTTTCGTCGATCAGCGGGCATACCCAGTACGCCTGCTGTCCTGCCAGACAGGCGGCGCGCACCCGCTCGAACACTTCGTCGCGGCGCGCGTCACTGACCAGCTTGGTCACCACCGGCGTGCGCCCCGGCGGCAGTTCGTCGATCACCGACACATCGAGGTCGGCGTAATAGCTCATCGCCAATGTTCGCGGGATCGGCGTGGCGCTCATCATTAACTGGTGCGGCTCCACACCCTTGTTGCGCAGCGCGAGGCGCTGCTGCACGCCGAACTTGTGCTGCTCGTCGACAATGGCAAGGCCGAGTTTGTGGAACTCTACCTGATTCTGAAACAACGCGTGCGTGCCGATGGCCAGCAGCGTTGCGCCGCTGGCGATGCGCTCGGCGGCGAGCCGTTTCTCCTTCTTCTTCAAACTGCCGGACAGCCACACCGGGGCGATGCCGAGCGGTTCCAGCCATTCGCGCAGCTTGAAGTAATGTTGCTCGGCAAGTATTTCGGTGGGTGCCATCAGCGCGGCCTGATAGCCGTTCTCGATGGCCTGCAACGCGGCGAGCGCCGCAACGATGGTCTTGCCGCTGCCGACATCGCCGAGCAGCAGGCGCTGCATCGGGTGCGGTCGCGCAAGGTCGCGGCCGATTTCCGCATAGACCTTCTGCTGTGCGCCGGTCAACGCAAACGGCAGCCTGTCGAGCAGCGTGCCGGTGAGGCGGTGCTGCGGCGCGAGCGCCGGGGCGATGCGCTTGCCGCGCTCGCGGTGATGCGCGCGCATCGACAGTTGCTGCGCCAGCAGCTCGTCGAACTTGATGCGCCGCCACGCCGCATGACTGCGATCTTCCAGCGTGCGCGCGGAAATGTCCGGCGCGGGGTTATGCAGCAGATGCAAACTGCCGGCAAAACCCGCCAAGCAGAGTCTGCGCAACAACGCATCAGGCAGCGTATCGCTTAACGGCAACGTTTCCAGCGCATTGCCGATCAGCTTGCGCAAAGTGGCCTGCGACAGCCCCGCCGTGGTCGGATACACCGGCGTCAGGCTCTGCTGCAAGGGCGTGTCGCTGTCCACCGCGCGGCATTTCGGATGCACCATCTCCATACCGTAATAACCCGCGCGCACCTCGCCGACGGCGCGGATCTGCCTTCCTGCTGCGAGCTGCTTCTGCTGGCTCGGATAGAAATTCAGGAAGCGCAAGTACAACTCATCGCCGCCATCCTGCAAACGGCACACCAGCGTGCGGCGCGGTCGAAACACCACTTCGCTGTGGGTAATAACTCCCTGCACCTGCACCGTCTCGCCGACCTGCACGTTGGCAATCGGCGTGAGATGTGTCTCGTCCTCGTAGCGCAACGGCAGGTGCAGCAGCAGGTCGGTGCGGTGACGGATGCCCAGCTTGGCGAGTTTGGCCAGGGTTGCCGGAGAGATTTTTAGTGGTGCGCTCAATTCGATGATGAATGCGGTTTATTCCGGTTAAAACAAAAATAACGGAGCTCCTCTTGGATTTTTACCGTGTAAGGCGATTGCAAGGGTTTGAGCCTGAAATTTTCAACCATGCTGCAAAAAATCGGATATTGCCTTCGACATAACAACATACCGGGCGACTGTTGCCAAGGTGCCAATAAATATCTGAAATAGCACGGCGTACTTGGCAGGGCATGGGGGTCGAGCGAGCGTTGGTGTGGCGGAATGCTAGCAGAAAAATGCGGCCCTGCGGTTTCGAAACAAGCGGGGTGGCGGGGTGGAAGTTGGAGATAGCTCCATCGGATGTTGTCAATTCCGGAACAGCAGGGAGGCGCGGATCAATATCTTCTTATTTCCCGGTTGGGGTTATTGGCCCGGCAGGCGACCAACCGCCAGTCATTTTGCCGCTTTTCGTATTGCCATTATTCTCTGGCGTCGGAGAATATCCGCCTGCATCGGGCGGCACAGCAATCGCCTGCCGCACTTTTACGGATAACCCATCCCGGAACCGGCACTGCCCGATTTACCGGAGCCGCCTGTCCGGTTCGGGAGCGCCTTATTGTCAGAACGTATAAGTCACGGAGTAAGTAAACCCATTTACCGTAATGGTCACGGCATCATGCACTCCGGCAGCGCCGCCAGGAATGTAGAATGAGGCCGTCCCGGAGCTATCGGTGGTTGGTGTGCTCGATTTCGAATAACCATCCGTTCCACTCATGCTGAAGGACACCGTACAGCCTGAAACAACCGGGAATACACGGGCAATTACCGTGACACTTTGGCTGGGACCAGGATCCTGCGGGTTGGTGGTCACGCTGGCAGACAGGATTTCACTGCAACTTGAGCCAGTGACGGGAACTTCATTGTTTTCTATGGTGATGATTGTGCCCGGTTCAGCCTGGTCAATCGGAACCGGCGTGAAATCAATCGTCAGCGAACTTCCATCCGCCGGCGGGGTGAAATTCTTGATGACCACGGGGACATAGCCGGGAATCGAAATCACGAGCGTACCCCCGGCGGTCATGGTGTTGGGAATCTTGGTTCCCGCATTGGTCTGCCCGCTGCTAAGAGAACAAGTCTCTCCCGCAACCGCGAGAGGCTTGTTCCTCAAGCTGTCGGCGGAGGCGCCCGAACAATAATTCCACATCCAGCTCACCGTTTTACCGACCGTATAGGCGGCTAGGGCGGCACCGCCGATCACCACGGCAGCCGGTGCGGCTGCGGCAGAAGCAGCTCCGCCCGCGATAATGGCGGCACCGGTACCTACCACCGTGGAGAACCCCAGCCCTGCGGCCTTGAGCAATTGTTTTTGCCGCAACTTGTCGATACATGTCTTATAGGCATTAGGATCGGAGTCGAAAAGTGCGTTGCAAGCGCTGACACCATCTTTCGCGCCTTGAATGACTGCTCCGGTTTCAATCGCCAAACCCGGGCTGACCCCGGAAATATCCACAACGCCCGCCGCATCAGAAGATAAATCCAGGGGTTGAGCCATGGAGATTTGCCGGGTGCCTGCATATATAACGCTGTTTGATCCTGTGGATGAACCCGATGCCGCGCTGGAGGAAATATTTGCTGCTGTCGTATTGAGCGTTTCGAGTGCGGTCACCATCTGAGTGCCGGTGTTGAGGAAGTTGTTTGCCAACGTAGCCACTTCGCTCGCTGTCAAACTGGAAAGATTGGCGCCTTCCCATTGCAGGTTGGCCTGCAGGAACGCCAGATTGGATTTGGCAACGTCATCGACTGCCGTGTTGTAATCCGCCAGGCTGGTTTTGAGTGGCGGGACAGTTTCACCGGATGAACCCGGAGTACAAAAAATCACGCCGTCACTGCCATAGCCTTCCGATATCCAGCCCTGGCTGAGCATCTGGCTGCGCACGCCGGCATCCGCGGTATAGCGATGGTTGGGCGCACCGCTTAACCCGTTGTTGTACAGCCGGTAGACCTTGCTGGTTCCGCTGGGGCAGGCGCCGGTAATGTCGGATGTCTGGACGTAAAAGGCATTCGCCTCGAACTGCCAGTCCGCATTCTGTTTGACGGCATTGCATTCGTCGCTGAAAGGTGTGTAAAAGTGCGAACTCTTGGGCGCAAAACTGGTGCTGAAGAAGCGGCAGACCGTATTCAAGCCGGAGGCGTTGGATTCATATACCTTGAAGCTCCTGCCGGTGCGAGTCCACCCCTGAACCGCTCCGGCATCGATCGCTACCGCCTCGTCCGGAAATGCGGTGATGAAATAGTGGCCGAAGCCGCTGTGGTAATACTCGATGGCGTCCTGTGTCGTTCCGCCGATTTCTCCGCCGCCTGAGGAAAGCAATTGCATCGTATAGCTGCCGGTAGTCAGGGTTGTAGCCGTCGAAGCGTAAATCTGGTAAACCCCGCTGGTTGGAAGCGTCAAGTATCCGCTGTCTGCGGGAAGGCGGGAGTTGGTGCCCTCACCGCCATCATCGTCGTAGGTGGTGGCTAAATCCGGATACATGAGCGTGAGATCGACATCTATGCCGGCGGATGAATTGGTGATGTATATCTGCTGTCCTGCCGTTGCTGTAAAACTGTAAACGTCGGTATAGTACTGGCTGCTGCCATATGTAATTACGCAGTCGGCGCTATCCAGAGCGCCGTTGACCGTCTGTCCCACGGTGATTGTCTGGGTAGTACAGGCGGCATAGCTGTTCCCGGACAAAGCCAGCAGACCGAGCAGGCCAAGCGCCGACCACCCGCCCCATAGAATGTTTTTCATGATTTTCGCCTTTCGCTTATGTAAAGTGTGCCATGCTGATTTTCTGGCACCAATATTGCGTTTGTCATTGGGCACGCCACCCTATTAGTTTTATCGTCTGATACCATATATCAGAATATTTGTCAATCGCGGCGTAGCGCGAAAGATGGCGAAGGTGGAATGTGTAATTTCCCTCCACTGGCGCGACTGAATTTCCCCGAATGAATCATGGACATGCAAGCTGCCGCTTAGCGCCATTATTCCTGTAGAAACATCACCCCATCCGCCTCGATCAAGGCACCGCGCGGCAGCGAGGCAACACCCACGGCGGCGCGCGCCGGGTAGGGCTGGTGAAAGTAGGTCGCCATGATTTCGTTCACTCGGGCAAAATTGCCGAGGTCGGTGAGATAAACGTTGATTTTCACCACGTCGTCCATGCTGCCGCCCGCTGCGCTCGCAACCGCGCGCATGTTCTGGAACACGCGGTGAACCTGCGCATCGATGCCCTCGACCATCTGCATGGAGGTCGGATCGAGACCGATCTGGCCGGAAAGATAGACCGTGTGATCAACGCGCACAGCCTGAGAATAGGTGCCAATCGCGGCGGGCGCATCGGGGGTCTGGATGAATTTTTTGTTTGCCATGATTTGCTCCTTCAGAAATGGGTTGCGATTATAACCGCTCAAGAGTTGCAGAAAAATTCGTCGCACGTGCAGCAGAATTTTGCACAACTTTTCAGGTGACTACTGTCGGCTTGTCGCGCCCGGTGCGCTGCTTCAGTTCGGAAATCTCCAGCGCGACGCCGATCAACTCCGCCAGTGCCTCCTGCGCGTCGAGGTGATGTTTGCTCGCGTCCTGCTCGAAGGCTTCCAGATAAAGGCGCAGCGTTGCGCCCTCGGTGCCGGTACCGGACAGGCGGAACACGATGCGCGAGCCGTCGGTGAAACCGATGCGCACGCCCTGTCCGGTGCTGACGCTGCCGTCTACCGGGTCGGTGTAGCTGAAATCATCGCAGAACAGCACCTTGTAGTTGCCGAAATGCGCTCCCTGCAACTCGCCGAAGCGCTCGTGCAGCAGTTTCATCACGCCGTTGGCCGCGTCAACCGGAATGCCTTCATAGTCGTGGCGCGAATAGACGTTGCGCCCGAAGCGCGCCCAGTGTTCGCGCACGATTTCCTCTACGGATTGCCCGCGCGCCGCAAGGATATTCAGCCAGAACAGCACCGCCCACAGCCCGTCCTTCTCGCGGACATGATCCGAACCGGTGCCGAAGCTTTCCTCGCCGCACAGCGTCACCTTGCCCGCGTCCATCAGGTTACCGAAAAACTTCCAGCCGGTCGGCGTTTCGTAGCAGGGAATGTTAAGCGCTGCGGCCACGCGATCCGCCGCCGCGCTGGTCGGCATGGAGCGCGCAATGCCCGCCAGGCCATGTTTATAGCCCGGCACCAGATGCGCGTTGGCGGCGAGGATGGCGAGGCTGTCGGAAGGCGTAACGAAAAAATGCCTGCCGAGAATCATGTTGCGGTCGCCGTCGCCGTCCGAGGCTGCGCCGAAATCGGGAGCGCTGTCGCCATACAGGATCTCCACCAGTTCATGCGCATAGGTGAGGTTGGGGTCGGGGTGGCCGCCGCCGAAATCCGGCAGCGGTTCGGCGTTCATCAGGCTGCCCGCCGATGCGCCCAGCCGGTTAACGAAAATTTCGTGGGCGTACGGCCCGGTGACGGCGTGCATGGCATCGAACTGGATGCGGAAGCCTTGTGCCAACAGAGCGCGTATAGCGGCGAAATCGAACAGCGATTCCATCAACTCGGCGTAGTCGCCGACCGGATCGATCACCGTCACGGTCATGTCGCCCAGCTGGCTGTCGCCCAGGGTATCCAGGTCGATTTTCGGCGCGGCATCGGGGGTGTCGGCGATCCGGTACCGCGAGATCGTTTTGCTCGCCGCAAAAATTGCCTCGGTGATTTTTTCCGGCGCTGGACCGCCGTTGGCGGTGTTGTACTTGATGCCGAAATCGCCGTCCGGCCCGCCCGGGTTGTGGCTGGCGGACAGGATGATGCCGCCATAAGTCCGGTGTTTGCGTATCACGCAGGAAGCGGCAGGCGTAGAAAGGATGCCGCCACTGCCGACCAGCACGCGCCCGAAGCCATTCGCCGCCGCCATTTTCAAAATGACCTGGATCGCTTCGCGGTTGTAGAAACGGCCATCCCCGCCCAGCACCAGCACGGCGCCAGACGGCGCTGCGATGGTGTCAAAAATGGACTGAACGAAATTTTCCAAGTAACGCGGCTGCTGGAAAGCGGATACGCGTTTGCGCAGACCGGAGGTGCCAGGTTTCTGATCGGTAAAGGGTGCGGTAGCGACCGTACGGACTTGCATTGTCATTCCTCCCGTTTGTTGCAGTATATTTTCTAATATATTACCACCGGAACGGCGCAAACCCGTCCTGCCGGTTCCCCCAAAACCCCCGATTCCTGCAATAATCACGAATGTGAAAGAATAATATTGAATAAAGGGCACATTGCAAAATGAACCAGGACGACTTGAAGCGCGCGGTCGCGCAAGCCGCGATTGAATATGTGCCGTTCGACAGCATCGTCGGCGTGGGCACCGGTTCCACCGCCAATTTTTTCATCGACGAATTGGCGAAGATCAAACACAGGATACGCGGTGCGGTCGCCAGTTCCGAGGCTTCGGCGCAGCGCCTGAAAGGTCACGGCATCGAGGTGCTGCCGCTGAACGACGCGGGCAGCCTGCCGGTATACGTGGACGGCGCGGACGAGATCACCCGCCATCTGCACATGATTAAGGGCGGGGGCGGCGCGCTGACCCGCGAGAAGATCGTCGCGGCGGCCAGCAGGAAATTCATCTGCGTGTGCGATGCCAGCAAGCTGGTGGACGTGCTGGGCAAGTTTCCGCTGCCCATCGAGGTGATCCCGATGGCGCGCAGTTCCGTGGCGCGCCAACTGGTCGCGCTGGGTGGGCAACCGAAACTGCGCGAAGGGTTCGCCACCGACAACGGCAACGTCATCCTGGACGTGCACGGGCTGCAAATCATGAACCCGGTGGAGCTGGAATCCGCGCTAGATCACATCGCCGGGGTAGTCACCAACGGCCTGTTCGCGCGCCGCGCCGCCGACGTGTTGCTGCTCGGCACGGCGGAAGGCGTGAAGACGATGACGGTGTAATTCCCTATTCGAGCCTGAAGCAGCGCGACTGTCATCAATCCGTCACATTTACCGCTTACATTACGCGACAAGTCACATAGAGGGGCGACAGCATGGGCAACAGTTATCATATTTCCCGCCAGTTCGATGCCGAACTCGAGGCGATCCGCGCCAACGTGCTGCAAATGGGCGGGCTGGTGGAAAGCCAGATCAAGAGTGCGGTGGAATCGCTGCTGGGCGGCGACGTGGCATTGATGACCCGCGTGATCGAAGACGACCATCGCGTCAACGCCATGGAAGTGAAGATCGACGAAAATTGCAGCCAGGTGATCGCACGGCGCCAGCCGACTGCGGGCGATTTGCGCCTGGTCATGGCCGTAGTCAAGACCATCACCGACCTGGAGCGCATCGGCGACGAGGCCGAAAAGATCGCGCGCATGGCCATGCTGCTGTCGCAGAAAAATGCGCTCCATCTGCCGCGCTACCACGAGATCAAGCACGCCTCCGACCTGGCGCTGGACATGCTGCGCAAATCCCTCGATGCCTTTGCCCGGCTGGATGTGGCGATGGCCGCGCAAGTGTTGCGCCTCGACGAACAGGTGGACGAAGAGTTTCGCGCCATCATGCGCTACCTCATCACCTTCATGATGGAAGACCCTCGCACCATTTCAACTTCGCTGGAAATCCTGTTCGTCGCAAAAGCCATCGAGCGCATCGGCGACCATGCCAAGAACATGTCCGAATATGTCATCTACATGGTCAAGGGGCGCGACGTGCGCCATGTGGCCATGGATGAGATAGACCGCGAAATCCAACAGTAAAAGCCGGGGAATGGGGAGTGGATCGGCGCTTCGCGCCCCAGTAACAAGTGGGAAAACCGAGGGAATAGCAGCCAAAGCCCCGGCCCGAATTCGCATTTCTTCAGCGCTGATCAAAACGAATGCGCGGGGCTGAAGGCGCTGCAAAAATCATCAACCCCTGCCGACGACCTACAATGCAACTCTTGCTGTTGACATAAGTTCCAGATAACGTGCGACGCTACACTAAACCGTCCATCCCGAATACCGGTTAATCATGCCCGAACAACTCATAGGCCGTTTTGAAATTCTGAGCGAGCTTGGCAGGGGCGGGCAGGGAGCGGTATATCTTGCGCGCGACCCGCAGCTCGACCGGCAGGTCGCCATCAAGACGTTGCGCAAACTGGGGCATAAAACCGAGCAGCTGACTCACGAGGCGCGCATCGTCAGCAGGCTTCAGCACCCCAACATCATCACCCTGTACGATTACGGCGAACATCAGGGCGCCCCTTATCTGGTTTATGCCTACGTCGAAGGCAAAACTCTCGCCCAATTGCTGAAGCAGGAAAAGTCCCTGCCGTTCGCGCGGGCGGCGGAAATAGCCTGCGGAATCCTGGAAGCGCTCGCTTACGCGCATGCACAGGGCATCTCCCATCTGGACATGAAGCCGGCCAATGTCATGATTGCCAAAAGCGGCACGCCGATGGTGATGGATTTCGGGCTGGCAACGACAACCGGCGACCACGAGCAAACCATCAGCTCCCCCCTGAGCGGCACGCCCCGTTATGTGGCTCCCGAAATCATTTCTGGGCAGCAAGGCGATTTTCTTTCGGATATCTATTCGCTCGGCACGGTGCTCTACGAGATGGTGACCGGAAAATTCGCGGTCGGCGGCGACAATATGTTCGAGGTGCTGAACCGCGCCGCGCACGAGCAAATCGCTCCGCCATCGACCCACAACGAACGGATGGACGAAAAACTGGAGGCGATCATCCTCAAATCCGTGGCAAAGAATCCCGCCGGGCGCTACCCGGACGCGGCGTCAATGAAACAGGATTTGCAGGGCTATCTCAACGAAACGCGCGATGCGACCACCGAATTCCTGCTCCAGCGCATGCGCACCAAGCGGGATTTCCCCGCAATATCGGGCGTCATTTCCGAGATCAACCAGATCGTCTCTTCGGAATCCCGGAGCACCAGCCAGCTGACCAGCGCCATCCTCAAGGATCTCGCCCTCACCAACAAGATCCTGCGCGTGGTCAATACCGCCGCATTCGGGCAATACGGCGGCGCCATCAACACCATTTCCAAGGCGGTGGTCATCCTCGGCTTCGAGATCGTGCGCAACATCGCGACATCGCTGATCATGATCGAACTTCTTCAGAACCAGCCCCAGGCAGAACAGATGAAGGAGGAAATCATCAAGGGGCTTCTCGCCGGCGTGGTTGCGGCGCAGCTTTCAACCGACCACGACGTGCGCAACACGGAAGAAGTGCTGGTCTGCTCGATGTTCCATAGCCTGGGGAAAATGTTGTCGATCTACTACTTCTACGAAGAAAGCCAGGAAATCGAACGCCTGGTCAGGCAGGGAGAAAGCGAGGGGGCAGCCGCCATCGGTGTGCTTGGGATATCCTACTCCGATCTGGGGATGAGCGTGGCTCGCGGCTGGAAGTTCCCACCCCGGCTGCTCACCGGCATGCGCCAACTGCCAGGCGGCAAAGTCCCCGCTCCCAAGGGCGAATTGGATCAGTTGACCGCCACTATCAATCTGGCTTACGACCTGTGCGACATCTCCGCTTCGACCGACATCCGGAGCAAGCAGAAGCGGCTGGACGAACTGTCCAAACGCTATGAGAATGCGGGCAACATCACCAGCCACACACTATCCGGAGCCCTCGACACCGGCTTGGCGGAAATAAGCCAACGCGCCGGAATTCTCGGCGTCAACCTCACCGGCAGCACGCTGCTCGCCCGTGCGCACCAATGGAACGGGCGCTCGCCGACGCACACTCCCGATGAAAAAGAGGACGAGCTGGAAGGGATGACCCGCCTCGACCAAACCGTCGCGCAACAGCACGGCAAAGACGAGTCCATCGCTCTCCCGCTCGATCCAGATGCGATCCTCAGCGCCGGAATTCAGGATGCGATGAATTCCATGATAGGCGACTTCAATCTTAACGACATATTGCAGATGGTTCTGGAAACCATGCACCGCGGCATGAGATTCAATCGCACCCTGATCATGATCCGCAACAACAAACTGGGCGAAATGGTCGCGAAGTTCGGGATCGGCGATGAAATTAACGAGTTGATCCCGCGCTTCCGCTTTCCGTTGCATTCCGTGCAGGACGTGTTCCACCTGTCGATCGAGAAAGGCCTGGATATTTCGATTGCGGACATTTATGCGCTCAACATCGCCGACAAGATTCCGGACTGGTACAGGGATGCGGCCAACGCGCCCTGCTTTGTCCTGTTGCCGCTAATGCTGAACGGCAAGGCGATCGGCCTGTTTTACGCGAGCATGCTCGAAGCCAACAGTCTCAACATGACGCAGCAGCAGCTTTCGTTGCTGCGCACCCTGCGCAACCAGGCGGTGCTGGCGATCAAGCAACAGGCTTGAGCGCCGGCCAGCCCATGGCTACAGTTTGATGAAGTGCTCGCGGTAGTGGCGCAGCTCGGCAATGGATTCGTAGATGTCGGCCAGAGCTTCGTGCTTGCCATGTTTTTTCATGCCCTGCACCACTTCCGGCTTCCAGCGCTTGGCAAGCTCCTTGACGGTGCTCACATCGAGATTGCGGTAATGGAAGTAATCTTCCAGTTTCGGCATCCAGCGCGCCAGAAAACGCCGATCCTGACAGATGGAGTTGCCGCACATCGGCGAAGTGCGCACCGGCACATATTCCTTGAGGAACTCGACCATCTGCGCCTCTACAGCCGCATCGTCCAGCCCGGAAGCCTTCACCTTGCCGACCAAGCCCGATTTAGCGTGTGTGGATTTGTTCCATGCATCCATGCCGTCCAGCACGCAGTCCGGCTGGTGCACAACCAGAACCGGCGCTTCGGCGATGGTCTCCAGGTTGCTGTCGGTAATGACCAGCGCAACTTCGATGATGCGGTCGGTGTCGGGTACAAGGCCGGTCATCTCCATGTCTATCCAGATAAGGTGGTTTTGGTTTTGTGCCATAATTCGGGCGTCTAGACATATGAAAGATAAGGTGCGTATTGTGTCACAAACGCCTGCTTTGCGAACACCGAATCCCCCATGACCGCCGCGCATTTCTCCCTCATATTCGTCGCGGCGCTCGCCCTGACCACGCTCGCCAAGCTGTGGCTAGCACGGCGCCACCTCGCGCATATCGCCGCGCACCGCGCAGCGGTGCCGGACGCGTTCCGCGAAAAGATTGCGCTCGCCGATCACCAGAAAGCGGCGGATTACACCACCGCCAAAACCCGTTTCGCGATGCTCGACATACTGTTCGATGCCGTGCTGCTGCTGGTTTTCACCTTGGCGGGCGGCATCCAGTTTATCGCCGACCTGTGCAATGGCTGGTTCGGCGCGCCGCTCGTGCAGGGCGCGGCGACCATCGTTGCGGTGCTGCTGCTTTCGTCGCTGCTGGAAACCCCGTTCAGCCTGTATCGCACCTTTGTCATCGAGGCGCGTTTCGGCTTCAACAAGATGACCGTGGCGACCTATCTGGCCGACACACTGAAAAGCCTGCTGCTCGGTGCGGCCATCGGCCTGCCGCTGCTGTTCGGCGTGCTGTGGCTGATGTCCGCGATGGGGTCGTACTGGTGGCTGTACGTGTGCTTGGCCTGGATGGCGTTCAACCTGCTCATCCTGTTCATCTACCCGACCTTCATCGCGCCGCTGTTCAACAAGTTTACGCCGCTGCGGGATGAGGCGATGAAGGCGCGCATCGAAGCGCTGCTCGCCAGATGCGGCTTTACGGCAAGCGGCCTGTTCGTGATGGACGGCAGCAAGCGCAGCGCGCACGGCAACGCCTACTTCACCGGCTTCGGCAAGACCAAGCGCATCGTGTTTTTCGACACGCTGCTGGAGCGCCTGAACGGCAACGAAATCGAGGCCGTGCTGGCGCACGAGCTGGGCCACTTCAAGCGCCACCATGTGCTGAAACGCATCGTGGTGACCTTTGCCTTGAGCCTGGGGTTTTTGTGGCTGCTCGGCCAGCTGATGCAGACCGCCTGGTTCTATCAGGGCCTGGGCGTCAGCACGCCGTCCACCGCGCTCGCGCTGCTGCTGTTCTTCATGATCCTGCCGGTGTTCAGCTTCCTGCTGCAACCCCTGCTGTCGGCCTATTCGCGCAAACACGAGTTCGAGGCCGACGCTTATGCCGCCGGGCAAACCGACGCAACGGATATGGCGAACGCGCTGGTCAAGCTGTATCAGGACAACGCCGCGACGCTGACCCCGGATCCGCTGTATTCCGGTTTTTACGATTCGCACCCGCCCGCCGCGTTACGCATCGAGCATTTACAGTCCCTTCATTTTCAAGCGCCCAGCCTTCAAACCCGATGAGGAGAACACCATGAAATTGATTACCGCATTGATGCTGCTATGCGCCGCAACAGCGGCTTCGGCCACCCCCTTCCCGGACGGCGATGCGCGGACCGGCGAGCAATTGTTCGAGCAACACAAATGCGGCGGCTGCCATGCGAAGAAGATGGGCGGCGATGGCAGCGCGATATTCACCCGCCTGAACCGCAAAGTTAACAGCGCGGCACAGCTCGTCGATCATATCCACATCTGCGGCGGCGTTGTCGACGCAAACCTTGCGCCGCAAGACAAACAGCACCTCGGCGCGTACCTCAACCGTTTTTACAACCTGAAATAGGAGGGCATCATGGAACAAGCGTGCGACCTGACCAGCAAGCGATGCAAACCCTGCGAAGGCGGCGTGCCGCCGCTGTCGCAAGCGGAAGCCGACAACATGATGAAGCAGCTGGAAGGCTGGCAGCAGTCCGGCAACCAGATCGACAAGACCTACCATTTCAAAAACTACTACCAGACCATCGCCTTCGTCAACGCCATCGCCTGGATGGCGCACCGCGAAGACCATCACCCCAGCCTCACCGTCACCTACAACAGTTGCCAGATGGAATACACCACCCACGCCATCGGCGGCCTGTCGGAAAACGACTTCATCTGTGCCGCGAAAGCGGACGCGCTGTTCGGGCTTTGAGCAAAATTCTGCACGGGCAAATCGTCGCCGCTTTCGGCCGCCAATACTTGGCGCGCCTCGCGGACGGCAGCGAGATGCTCTGCCTGACGCGCGGCAAGAAAAGCGAGGTGGTATGCGGCGACCAGGCGGAAATCAAACCCACCGGAGACGCTTCGGCGGAGAACGGCGCGCAGGGCGTAATCGAGCGCATCGCGCCGCGCCGCTCGCTGCTGCACCGCTCCGACGCGTTCCGCGAAAAACTCATTGCCGCAAACGTCACGCAGATCGTGGTGGTGGTCGCCGCCGAACCCTCGTTCAGCGACGAGCTGCTGGCGCGTTGCCTGGTCGCCGCATTCGACCAGAAGCTGGACGTGCTGATCGTGCTGAACAAATGCGACTTGGCCGAAGCCGCGGTCGCCGCACGCCGGCGGCTCATGCCCTATAGCGCGATCGGCTACCGCGTGCTGGAGCTCAGCGCAAAGCGCGAGGTATCCGCCTTGCGCCCGCTCCTGCACGGCCACACCAGCGTGCTGGTCGGCCAGTCCGGCATGGGCAAATCCACGCTGATCAACGCGCTGCTGCCAGATGCGCAAGCCGCTACGCGCGAGATTTCCAGCGCGTTGGACTCCGGCAAACACACCACCACCCATGCGCGCCTGTATCGGCTGGACGAGGCAAGCAGCCTGATCGATTGCCCCGGCGTACAGGCGTTCGGCCTGCACCACCTGAGCTTCGGCGGCATAGAACAGGGCTTCGTCGAATTCGCGCCCTATCTCGGCCAGTGCCGCTTCCACGACTGCCACCATACGCACGAGCCGGGCTGCGCGCTGCGTGAAGCCGTCGCGGCGAAAAAGATCGACGCGCGAAGAATGGAGCTGTTCCAGCAGATCAGCGGCGCCGGGCATTAGCCAGCGGAATTCTGCATTCTGGCCGTTATTCCGGTAAAATTCCGCTGCGCCCCGCTTACCAAGGACTGAACATGGCAACACAGAACAGGCAAGGACACCCCGCCCTGATTATTGGCGCCGGGCGCGGCGGTTGCGCGCTGCTTGAAATGTTCATGGAAGACAGCCTGGTAAATGTCGTTGCCATAGCGGACACGAATTCCGCCGCACCCGGAATCCTGCTGGCAGAAAAACATGGGATCCCAACTTACACCGATGCCGTCCAGGCGCTCCAGGCCTGCAAAAGCTATCCGGACTGCATCGTATATAACCTGTCGCACGACGATTCAATCGGCGAGAAGGCGGGCAAGATTTTTGGCGACAAAAGGGTGGCGGGTGGCCCCGAGGTCAAGTTGTTCTGGCAGATGGTGACCAACCTGAAAAAGATCAAGGGAGACCTCGAAAAAAGCCAGAATCAGCTGCAATCCATCATCCACAACGTGATGGACGGCATCATTACAATCGATGAATCGGGAACGATCCAGGCATTCAATCCGGCAGCCGAGCAAATTTTCGGTTACTCGCAGCAGGAAACATTGGGCAAAAACGTAAAAATGCTGATGCCCGAGGCGGACCGAAGCCAGCACGACGCATATATCAACCGCTATTTGCAGACCGGCAAGAGCCGGATACTTGCAGTGCGCGGACGCGAGGTAACTGCCCTGCGGAAAAACGGCGAGCTGTTCCCGCTGGAAATGTCCGTATCGGAAATGATGCTAGGTGGGCTGCGCTACTTCATCGGCATCGTCCGCGACATTACGGAGCGCAAACTGGTCGAGCAGCAATTGGCGTATTTCGCCCACCACGATTTTTTGACCAAACTTCCGAACCGGATATTGTTTTCAAACAGCCTTGGGCAATCGATCCTCTTGGCCGCACGCAATCAATATAAAGTAGCCACCCTGTTTCTCGACCTGGACGGGTTCAAGCAAATCAACGATACGCTGGGGCACGATGCGGGCGACCGACTGTTGCAGGAAGTCGCCAGGAGGCTGCAAGAGATTATCCGCGCCTCCGATACCGTGGCGCGGATAGGCGGGGACGAATTCACCTTCGCGTTAAACAATATCGGATCGAACGAGAACGCCGCGCAGATGGCCGGTAAAATTATCGCCGCCCTGTCCGCGCCTTTCGACCTGAAGGGGCAGCAAAGCCATGTGGGAGGCAGTATCGGCATCTCCATCTACCCAGACGATGCCGAAGATATTGAAAAGCTCATCAAGCATGCCGACGAGGCCATGTACCTGGCAAAGCAAAGCGGGAAAAATACCTACCGGTTTTATCGCGACGTGTTGCGGGAACACCCTGCGGACGAATAGCAGGGCCTTGCGCCCATTTGTACTTCCAGAAATCGGCCAGTCACCAAGTTCCTGCGAACCGAAGTGTAATCAGGCTGTGTACCCCGACCGTCTCCAGTCGGCCTGAGCGGACGGTCGTAGGTATCCGATTCCGCTGACTGCGAACGTCTGCTTATTGGATATTGCGGCGCCCCTCATAGGCCATGCGGATCAGCGGTTTTGCGAGATCGATCGGCAGCATTAGAGATGGCCAGCTCAAGATCGCCGGTGCCCCAGTGCCCGCATTGACTTACGTCGCGGGCAATGGAGGGAATCGGGTCAAGCTTGGCTGGATTCAAATTCAGGTAGAGAACCAATCTGTTTTTCTGGATCACCACGGAGGTGAAATTTTTCAGGCGTTTGTAGGCGGCATAGAGCTTCAGCTCTTTCTTCTGCACATCGTCCCCCAGTGAAAGGATGTAATCCTCCAGAGAGGCCAACAGCACGCTCAAGGAATCCGACATGGTCTCCAGGCATTCGGCATAGGTCTTGTCACCCGAATTGGCTTTCCCCTTGTCGCTTACCATCTTGGCGGCCTTGCCACTTTTCACGCTGGCAGCGCCGCCGTTACCGGCGCTGACTGCATTCACCAGTTCCAGCAACAACAGCTCCTCGCCAAACAGACGGTAGCGGATCAACTTGATGTTGCGGTTAATCTGTTGCACGGCATGGGCGTCATATTTTGTGAAGTCTGCCGCGATACACACCAGACGCGGCGCGCTCCATAGGTTGGAATTATTTGGTAGTTGAGGTTGACCAGTCGAGCAGGCGCAGGCCGGACACCTGCGTAAAGGCGCGTTCGGCGCTGACCAGCGTGCAGTCTTCGGCCAGCGCATGACTGGCGATCAACAAATCCATCGGCGCCAGCGGTTTACCCAGCGCATCCAGCTCGGCGCGCAATAGCCCGTAGCGCCCGGCGCTGGCGGATGTCCACGGCAGAATGTCGACGGCGGCCAGGTAATTTTCCACGATGCGGCGCAGTTCGATATTGACCACACGCCGCGCCAAACCAAAGCGCAGCTCGGCCTCGGTGATAACGGAAATGCAGGACGGACGCTCGTTCAGGAGCGCGCTCAGGGTCTTTGTCCTGTCCTTGATAATCGCCGTGACGGCATTGGTATCCAGCATCAGCAGCGCGCTCATGGCCAATCGCGCTCCACAGGCGCGCCGGGATCGCGCAAGTTGTCGAGGGCATCGAGGTCTTCCTGCGGAATCAGCGGCAAGAGCTGGTCACGCAGTTTGAGCCACGCTTCGAATTTCCGGTTGCGCGGGCTCAGGATGACATCTCCGGTAACCTGATCGCGCCGGATGATGACCTCGTCGCCCTCGAAGCGGAATTCGGCCGGCAGACGCACGGCCTGGCTGCGGCCATTCTTGAATAGCTTGGCGGTTTGCATGGTGATGCTCCTTTCCTGTTTGGTATATACCGTGATTTATACCACTTAAAGGCAATGCCTTCAAGCCACTGACCAGATGGATTCGTTGAAGCTTTCCAGCACTTGCTGAGTTGCCCGTTAAACATTTTGTCGAGCCGGGCGAAGCCGCCGCCCTCGCGCTTGAAAATGAGGTCCGGGTCATCCAGCGCGGCGTGATCTACCAGCATGTTGGCTTTGGTTTGTGCTGCGATTCTTTTCAGCCAATCGCGCTGCGGCCCGGTCCAGTTGTGTGATGCCAGCAGCTTTTGCAGCGCATGATCGACGCGCTCGTTGTAGGGCACGAGCGCGTCGCCGATGGCAGCCTTGCGAATGTATCCAACGATGCGTGCGGCGATGTCCTGGTTGGTCATTTCGCGCCATGCGGTGGCCAGATTCGTTTCGGTGAACCCTGCTTTATCCAGTTCCAATACCAGTTCACGCAGTTGCTTGCGGGTGAGTTCGCGCGGACGGGTGTGGTCGCCTCTTCTGCCGCATAAGCGCGGGTATTACGATATGCCGAGAGGTCTATCGGGTTTGAAGATGTGCGCACGGTACTTATGGGGCTGGAGGCAATACCCCAACATTCCTGATAAGCAGACGTTGGCAGTCAACGACTCGGATAACCTACGACCGTCCGCTCAAGGAACGATGGACTGCCCCAGCGTCGCAATCGGCAAATACAGGCAAAGCGGATTATCCACACAGGCAATGAAGCCGAGCTTCCGGTAATACGCCTTGGCCTTGTCGTGTTTGGCATCTACGGCCGCCGCATACAGCCCCACGCGCTGCGAGAACTCTACGGCCAATCGCAATGCGAACGCCAGCAGGTCTTGCCCGATGCCCTGACCCTGATGCCGCGCATCCACCGCCAAGCGGCCTATGCGCAATATCGGCGCGGGGTAGCGGGGCAGCCTGGATTGGGAAGATAGCGAGGCCGTCGCAATTTGTCTGGCGCTCACGGTGACAAAGCCGATGACTGCTATACCGTCTTCGGCGACCGCTACATAGGTCTTGCCGAAGCCGCGCCGTTGCTGCTGCCCGGCCTGGCGCAACAGGAATTCATTCAGCGCGGCATCGCCGCAATCGAAGCCTTCGCGGCGATGCTGCGCATCCAGCAGCCGGATGGCGGGCATCTTCAGCGGCGCGCCATGAGTTTGCGCAATGCCGCCTTCGGTTTGGGCGGATGCTCCATGGATGCGGCGAAGGCCTCGAAATCGCGCTGCGTCAGCATCAACGTGTCATTCTCCGACACGATGCGGCGCGCCGCTTCGTATGCGTTCTGCAACATGAAACTGGAAACGGTGGTGCCCATCAGGGCGGCGGCGCGCTCGATCATGGCCTTCGCGTCGGCGCTGGTGCGCAGGTTGATGCGTGCGGATTCGTTGGCGACAGTGGCATAGCCAACGACTTGCTGCGTTTTTTGCAGCTTAGCTGGATGGCTAGTAGCTTTATCAGGCATGGCGGATTCTCCTTGAGTTAATGATGAATTGTACGTCATTTTTACGCACACAAAAAGATGCCCTGCCTTTCTGGGCGAGGCGCATATTTTTCCTGTTACCTCTTGAAAACGAAGATCATGCCCCAATCTCCCGCGAGTCAACACACGGAGAGAGTCATGGAGCAAAAAGAAACCAACCCGCAAATCGAGCAGCACGCGCCCCAGGCAAGCACCGGGCCTGCTGCGGCAAACGCGCCGGAAGTCATGCCCAGCCTGGAGGAAATGCTCCAGGAAGCCGAGCGCAAGGCGCAGGAGCATTACGACGCATGGATGTACGCCAAGGCCGAGGGCGAGAACATCCGCCGCCGCGCGGCTGATGACATCAATAAGGCGCAAAAATTTGCCGTGGAGCGTTTTTCCGGCGAGATGCTGGCGGTGAAAGACAGCCTCGAAGCGGGTCTGGCCGTCACCACTGGAGACGTGGATAGCTTCAAAAGCGGCTTGGAGCTGACGCTCAAGCAATTGTCCGGCGTGTTCGAAAAATTCAACATCAAGGAAATCAACCCGACCGGCGAGAAGCTGGATCCTCACAAGCACCAGGCAATCGGTGTGGTGGACAGCGACCACCCCGCAAATACCGTGGTCAGCGTGATGCAGAAGGGCTATGCGCTGAATGACCGCGTGCTGCGCCCGGCGCTGGTGATGGTGGCGAAAGGGAAAGAATAAAGGGAAGGGTAAAGGGGGAAGGGAGAAGGGTAAAAACCTCTCTCCGAACGAAGAGCGTCGGTTTTACCCTTCCCCCTTCTCTCTTCTCCCTTCCCCAACAAAACTCTTGAAATAAGCAAAACCCGCCCCACTTTAGGCGACAGCAGCTTTACGAATTCAACACATTCAACTGAAAGGAAAGCATCATGGGAAAAATTATCGGTATTGACCTGGGCACGACCAACTCCTGCGTGGCCATCATGGAAAACGGCAAGACCAAGGTGATCGAGAACGCGGAAGGCGCGCGCACCACCCCATCCATCATCGCCTACATGGAAGACGGCGAAATCCTGGTCGGCGCGCCGGCCAAGCGCCAGGCGGTGACCAATCCGAAGAACACGCTGTACGGCGTGAAGCGCCTGATCGGTCGCCGCTTCGAGGAAAAGATGGTACAGAAAGACATCGGCATGGTGCCCTACAACATCGTCAAGGCGAAGAACGGCGACGCTTGGATCAAGGTGCGCGACAAGGAAATTTCCGCGCCCGAGATTTCCGCGCAAGTGCTGGCGAAGATGAAGAAAACCGCCGAGGATTACTTGGGCGAGCCGGTCACCGAAGCGGTCATCACCGTGCCCGCGTATTTCAACGACAGCCAGCGCCAGGCCACCACCAATCCGAAGAACACGCTGTACGGCGTGAAGCGCCTGATCGGTCGCCGCTTCGAGGAAAAGATGGTACAGAAAGACATCGGCATGGTGCCCTACAACATCGTCAAGGCGAAGAACGGCGACGCTTGGATCAAGGTGCGCGACAAGGAAATTTCCGCGCCCGAGATTTCCGCGCAAGTGCTGGCGAAGATGAAGAAAACCGCCGAGGATTACTTGGGCGAGCCGGTCACCGAAGCGGTCATCACCGTGCCCGCGTATTTCAACGACAGCCAGCGCCAGGCCACCAAGGACGCCGGGCGCATCGCAGGGCTGGAAGTGAAGCGCATCATCAACGAGCCGACCGCGGCCGCGCTGGCTTTCGGCCTGGACAAACAGGAAGGCGACCGCAAGATCGCTGTGTATGACCTGGGCGGCGGCACGTTCGATATCTCCATCATCGACATCGCGGAAATCGAAGGCGAACACCAGTTCGAGGTGCTGTCCACCAACGGCGATACCTTCCTCGGCGGCGAAGACTTCGACATGCGCGTGATCGAGTATCTGGTGGATGAATTCAAGAAGGAGAGCGGCATCGACCTGAAGAAGGACATGCTCGCGCTGCAACGCCTCAAGGACGCGGCGGAAAAAGCCAAGATTGAGCTGTCTTCCGCGCAGCAGACCGAAGTGAACCTGCCGTACATCACGGCGGACGCGAGCGGCCCGAAACACCTCGCGGTGAAGATCACGCGCGCCAAACTGGAAAGCCTGGTGGAAGACCTGATCGCGCGCACTATCGAGCCGTGCAAGATCGCGATGAAGGACGCGGGCGTTTCCAACACCGACATCGCTGACGTAATCCTGGTCGGCGGCCAGACCCGCATGCCGATGGTGCAGGAAAAAGTCAAAGCCTTCTTCGGCAAGGAACCGCGCAAGGACGTGAACCCGGACGAGGCGGTGGCCGTCGGCGCGGCGATCCAGGGCGGCGTGCTGCAGGGCGAAGTCAAGGACGTGCTGCTGCTGGACGTGACCCCGCTCAGCCTGGGCATCGAGACCATGGGCGGCGTGATGACCAAACTGATCAAGAAGAACACCACGATTCCGACCAAGGCTTCGCAGGTGTTTTCCACCGCCGAAGATAACCAGAACGCGGTGACCATCCACGTGCTGCAAGGCGAACGCGAAATTTCTTCCGGCAACAAGAGCCTCGGGCAATTCAACCTGACCGACATCCCGCCCGCGCCGCGCGGCATGCCGCAGATCGAAGTGACCTTCGACATCGACGCGAACGGCATCCTGCATGTGTCGGCGAAAGACAAGGCGACCGGTAAGGAAAACAAGATCAAGATCCAGGCCAGCTCCGGCCTCTCCGAAGCGGAAATCCAGCGCATGGTGAACGATGCCGAAGTTAACGCCGAAGATGACCGCAAGGCGCTGGAACTGGTGACCGCGCGCAATCAACTGGATTCGCTGATCCACTCCACACACAAGTCGCTGAAGGAATACGGCGAGCAACTGACGGCGGATGAAAAATCTGCCATCGAAGCCGCGTTGAAGGAAGCGGAAGAGGTGGTGAAGGCCGACGACAAGGACGCCATCGAAGCCAAGACCGAAGCGCTGGCGACCGCCGCGCAGAAGCTCGGCGAGAAAATGTACGCCGCCGAACAGGCCAAGGCGCAGGGCGGCGAAGGCTGCGGAAGCTGCGGCTCGGGCGAACCCTGCTCCGACCAGAAGAAGGACGAAGGCGACGTAGTGGATGCGGAGTTCACCGAAGTGAAGGATAAGAAATAAGGCGATAAGGGTTAAGGGGGAAGGGAGAAGGGTGTGAAGCGCGGTCACCGCAACCTCAAAGCTTGGCAGCAGGCAATGGAGTTGGTGACTGCAATTTATACCGCAACCTCTACCTTCCCTGCCCAGGAAAAATTCGGATTGACCAGCCAGCTGCAACGTGCAGCTGTTTCTGTTCCGGCGAACATCGCAGAAGGCTTTGCGCGCAATGGAACAAAAGAGTTGCTGCACTTTCTGGGCATCGCAGCTGGATCGCTATCCGAACTGGATACCTTGATCGAACTTGCCGCAAGATTGGGCTACCTGAATAACGCAGAGGAGTTGAACGGAAAAGTGGATGAAGTTTCGGGACTGTTAATGGGATTGTCGGCATCGATCAAACGGCGCGCAACCTCTTAACCCTTCCCCCTTCTCCCTTCTCCCTTCCCATCATCAATGAGCAAAAAAGACTACTACGAAGTCCTCGGCGTCAACCGCGACGCCTCGGACGAAGAAATCAAGAAGGCTTATCGCAAGCTGGCGATGAAGCATCACCCCGACCGTAACCCGGACAACCCGAAGGCGGAAGAACACTTCAAGGAAGCCAAGGAAGCCTACGAGACGCTCTCCGACGGGCAGAAGCGCG
>Ga0156175_1008_pt1 | contig 74450 bp, 59 predicted proteins | sample RifCSPlowO2_12_FD_107828 | JGI IMG/M metagenome (GOLD analysis project Ga0156175, IMG submission 107828) | Gallionellales bacterium RIFCSPLOWO2_12_FULL_59_22
GGACGCCACCAACAAATGGCCGGGCGAAACGCAGCGCGAATGGGGCACGCCCATTGCGATGAGCGCAGAGGTGAAAGCGAAGGTGGATGCGATGTGGAGCGGGTTGGGGTTGTAGTTGCGGATATCCTGTTCCGCGCCAGCGATATTTCCCGGTTTTTGCACCAGGCGGGAAACGCATGAAGCCGCGCTTTGCCAAAGGTCCGGCTGACGGCGATCACAGGTGCTCGAGGAAGGAAACCAAGCCCATCGGCAAGCTCGCCACCGAAAGGCGTCGCCCTTCGGCCGCAAAGCATCATGATGATCGTGCCCGCCCGTTCCGGCTAACACATCTTGTGGCAGGCGGGTATTGTAGCTACAATGACAATCCTTTTTTCCGCCCGATTGGGCGGGGGGTTGTCGGCCGTATTGCCAGTGTCGGGGCGAGGCTCGTGAAGCGGGTTCCTGTTTCCATTGACCGAGAATTGAAAATTGCTTTTTGCGCTCATTCTGCCCTCGGCTTGCGGGAGATGGATCGAGCCGGGGGCGCGGGAGATGGTCGCGGCGGAAACGGGCGTAGCAAATTTTGTTTTCCAAAGGACTGGCGATGTGCGGAGGTGGAAAATTCGCCGCCGCGCGTCGCCAATTGCTGTTTGCGCTAATGTTTTATTCAAGGAATGCCGTGAGTTTCTCTGTTTCTCATCAACAACAAGGTTTATATGACCCGCGTCACGAGCACGACGCTTGCGGTGTGGGTTTTGTCGCGCACATCAAGGGCAAGAAGAGCCACAGTATCGTCGAGCAAGGCCTCCTGATCCTGAAAAACCTGGATCACCGCGGCGCCGTGGGCGCCGATGCCTTGCAGGGAGACGGCGCGGGGTTGCTGATCCAGATTCCGGATCAATTATTCCGCGAGGAAATGGTCAGGCAGGGCGTAACCCTGCCGCGCGCCGGCGAGTACGGGGTCGGCATGGTGTTCCTGCCGCGCGAAAGCGCATCGCGTTCCGCCTGCCAGGAAGAGATCGAGCGCTCCGTGCGCGGCGAAGGGCTGGTGGTTCTCGGCTGGCGCGATGTGCCGGTCGATACCGATATGCCTATGTCGCCGGCGGTGCGCCAGCAGGAGCCGGTGATCCGCCAGATATTTATCGGCCGCTGCAACAATGTACTGGTGACGGACGCGCTGGAGCGCCGCCTGTTCATCATTCGCCGCCGCGCCGCCAACGCCATCCAACGGCTCGATCTGGAGCACGCCAAGGGCTATTACACGGTGTCCATGTCGGCGCGCACGATTGTTTACAAAGGCCTGTTGCTGGCGGGCCAGGTCGGGGTGTATTACAGGGATCTGCAGGATAAACGTTGCCTTTCGGCGCTGGCTCTGGCGCACCAGCGCTTTTCCACCAACACCTTTCCGAAGTGGAATTTGGCGCATCCGTTCCGCATGATCGCGCACAACGGTGAAATCAATACCATACGCGGTAATTACAACTGGATGCGCGCCCGTGAAAAAGGCGTTTCCTCGCCGCTGCTGGGCAAGGATCTGCAAAAAATATGGCCTTTGATCTACCCAGGCCAGTCCGATTCCGCCGCTTTCGACAATGCGCTCGAACTGCTGGTGATGAGCGGCTATTCGCTGGCACATGCCGTCATGATGATGATTCCGGAGACTTGGGAAAAACACACCACGATGGACGCGAACCGGCGCGCTTTCTACGAGTATCACGCGGCGATGATGGAGCCGTGGGACGGGCCGGCGGCGATGGCGTTCACCGACGGGCGGCAAATCGGGGCGACGCTGGATCGCAACGGTTTGCGCCCGGCGCGTTACATCATTACCAAAGACGATCTGGTGCTGATGGCTTCCGAAGCCGGCGTGTTGCCGATTCCCGAAAGCAGCATCGTCAAGAAATGGCGCTTGCAGCCGGGCAAGATGCTCCTGATCGATACCATGCAGGGGCGCATCATCGAAGACAAGGAAATCAAGGATACGCTCGCCAACGTCAAGCCCTACCGCGAATGGATCGAAAAGATACGCATCAAGCTCGACGACGTCCAGACTGCGAGCGAGCGGCAGGCCAGTTCGCCGGTCTCTTTGCTCGACCGGCAGCAGGCTTTCGGCTACACGCAGGAAGACCTTTCGTTCATCCTGCAGCCGATGGCCGAAAACGGCGAAGAAGCGACCGGATCGATGGGCAACGACAGCGCGTTGCCGGTGCTGTCCGGCAAGCTGAAACAGTTCTACTATTATTTCAAGCAGCTGTTCGCGCAGGTCACCAACCCGCCGATCGATCCGATCCGCGAAGAGCTGGTGATGTCTCTGCTGTCGTTCATCGGGCCGAAGCCCAACCTGTTGGAAGTGTCCGACATCAATCCGCCGATCCGTCTCGAGGTCGCGCAACCGGTGCTCTCCCCGGAAAACATGGCGAAGATCCGCCATATCGAAAAATACACCGGCGGCAAGCTTCGTTCCTACGAACTGGACATCTGCTATCCGGTGGCATGGGGCAAGGAAGGGATCGAGGCGCGCCTCGCTTCGCTTGCTGCCGAGGCGGAAGATGCCGTGCGTTCCGGCGCGAACATCCTGATCGTCTCGGACCGCAAGGTGGCGGCGGAGAAGCTGGCTATTCCGGCGCTGCTGGCGACATCCGCAGTGCATCACCATCTGGTCAAGAATGGCATGCGCACCAGCACCGGCCTGGTCGTCGAGACCGGCTCGGCGCGCGAAACGCACCACTTTGCCCTGCTCGGCGGTTACGGCGCGGAAGCCGTGCACCCGTACCTGGCGATGGAAACCATCGCGCAGTTCGCCGGGGGCGATTCCGCCGCAGCCGAAAAATATGTGAAGAATTTCACCAAGGCAATCGGCAAGGGGCTGTGCAAGGTGATGTCCAAAATGGGCATCTCGACCTACATGTCCTACACCGGCGCCCAGATATTCGAGGCGGTAGGGCTGAAAAAAGGTTTTGTCGATAAATATTTCACCGGCACCGCATCCAATATCGAGGGCATGGGCGTGTTCGACGTGGCCGAAGAAGCACTGCGGCTGCACCAGCAGGCCTTCGGGCTGGAAATGGTTCTGGGCGGCGCGCTGGATGCGGGCGGCGAATATGCTTTCCGCGTGCGCGGCGAAGAGCACATGTGGACGCCCGACTCGATCGCCAAGCTGCAACATGCGACGCGCTCCGGAAAATATTCGACCTACAAGGAATATGCCGCGCTGATCAACGACCAGAGCAAGCGCCACATGACCTTGCGCGGCCTGTTCGAGGTCAAGCCGTCCGGCCCGCCGGTGCCGCTCGACGAGGTCGAGCCGGCCAAGGAAATCGTCAAGCGTTTTGCCTCAGGTGCCATGTCGCTGGGTTCCATCTCGACCGAGGCCCACGCCACGCTGGCGGTCGCGATGAACCGTATCGGCGGCAAGTCGAATACCGGCGAAGGGGGCGAGGATGCCAGGCGCTTCCTGCCTGTCAAGGGCGGCGAAAAGATGTCCGAGATTATCGGCGCCGACCGCATCGAGCGCGATTACACATTGCAGGCCGGCGACTCGTTGCGTTCGGCGATCAAACAGGTGGCATCCGGCCGCTTCGGCGTGACCGCCGAATATCTGGTCAATGCGGAACAGATCCAGATCAAGATGGCGCAAGGTGCCAAACCCGGCGAAGGCGGGCAATTGCCGGGCCACAAGGTCAGCGAATACATCGGCTTCCTGCGCCACTCGGTGCCGGGCGTCGGCCTCATTTCGCCGCCGCCGCATCACGACATCTATTCGATCGAGGATCTCGCGCAACTGATCCACGACCTCAAGAACGTCAATCCCAAGGCCGGCATTTCGGTCAAGCTGGTCTCCGAACTGGGCGTCGGCACGGTGGCGGCCGGCGTGGCAAAAGCCAAGGCCGACCACCTGGTCATCGCGGGGCATGACGGCGGCACCGGCGCTTCGCCGCTGTCCTCGATCAAACATGCGGGAACGCCCTGGGAACTCGGCCTCTCGGAAACGCAGCAGACGCTGGTGCTGAACCGTTTGCGCGGCCGCATCCGGGTGCAGGTCGACGGCCAGGTCAAGACGGGTCGGGATGTATTGATCGGCGCGTTGCTGGGGGCGGACGAATTCGGTTTCGCCACCGCGCCGCTGATTGTGGAAGGCTGCATCATGATGCGCAAATGCCATCTCAACACCTGCCCGGTCGGCGTGGCGACGCAAGACCCGGAGCTGCGCAAGCGCTTTACCGGGCAACCCGAACATCTTGTGAACTTCTTCTTCTTCATCGCCGAAGAAGTCCGCGAATTGATGGCGCAAATGGGCGTGCGCAAATTCGACGAGCTGATCGGTCGCACCGACCTGCTCGACATGCGGGCGGGCATCGAACACTGGAAGGCCAGAGGGCTGGATTTTGCTAAGGTATTCTATCAACCGAAGCTCCCGGAGACGGTTGCGAGGCGGCATGCCGAAACGCAGGATCATGGCCTGACCAAGGCGCTCGATCACCAGATCATGAGACTGGCTTCACCCGCACTGGAAAAAGGCATCAAGATCAACGCCGAGGTGGCGATCAGGAACATCAACCGCACGGCGGGCGCGATGCTTTCCGGCCGTGTCGCGGAAAAATACGGCGCTGCCGGGCTGCCGGACGACACCATCCATATTCGGTTGAACGGAACGGCGGGGCAGAGCTTTGCCGCCTTCCTTGCCAAGGGCATCACCTTCGATCTTGTCGGCGAAGCGAACGACTATGTCGGCAAGGGGCTTTCGGGAGGCAGGATTATCGTCCGCCCGCATGCTGATTTCGGCGGCCAGACCACGGAAAACATCATCGTCGGCAATACCGTCATGTACGGCGCGATTCAGGGTGAAGCCTTCTTCGCCGGAGTGGCGGGAGAGCGTTTCTGTGTGCGCAATTCGGGTGCGACTGCCGTTGTCGAAGGCACCGGCGATCACGGCTGCGAATACATGACGGGCGGCACGGTAGTCGTGCTCGGCGCGACCGGGCGGAACTTCGCCGCCGGTATGTCGGGCGGTATTGCCTATGTCTATGACGAGGAGGGCAGGTTTCACAATTGCTGCAACAGTTCGATGGTGGCGAACGAGGAAGTGCTGCCTGCCGCCAAACAGCGCAAGGAGGCCGTGCTGCACAACGGGCAGCCGGACGAGCTTCAATTGAAGTCGCTGGTCGAACGGCATGCGCTCTATACCGGGTCGGCGCGCGCGAAGCAGATACTCGCCGATTGGGAGCACAGCCGCAGAAAATTCGTCAAAGTGTTCCCGCACGAATACCGGCGCGCCTTGCAGGATATGGCGGCGCAGCAGAAAGTGGGGGCGTGATGGGTAAGCCAACCGGATTTATGGAGTTCCAACGGCAGAGCGAAGCACACCTGCCGGTGGCGGAGCGACTCAAGGATTACCGCGAGTTCACGCTGCATCTGACCGACGAGCAGGCCAGAATACAGGGCGCGCGCTGCATGGATTGCGGCGTGCCGTTCTGCAACAACGGCTGCCCGGTCAATAACATCATCCCTGACTGGAACGACCTTACGTACCACGGCAACTGGCGCGAGGCGCTGGAGGTGCTGCATTCCACCAACAATTTTCCCGAACTAACCGGCCGCATCTGCCCCGCGCCATGCGAGGCGGCCTGCACGCTGAACATCAACTGCGATGCGGTGGGCATCAAGTCCATCGAGCACTTTCTGATCGACAAGGGCGGCGAGAACGGCTGGGTGACGCCGCAACTGGCGGCACAGAAAACCGGCAAGAAGGTCGCCGTGGTCGGCTCCGGCCCGGCAGGGCTGGCGGCGGCGCAGCAACTGGCGCGCGCCGGCCACGCGGTCACGGTGTTCGAAAAAAACAGCCGCATCGGCGGCCTGCTGCGCTATGGCATTCCCGACTTCAAACTTGACAAGAATCTGCTCGACTGGCGCATGGCGCAATTGCAGGCCGAGGGCGTGAGCTTTCAGACTTCGGTGTTCGTCGGCAAGGAAGCACCATGCAAAGGCGTGGCGAACGACGCGCAGAAAACCGTTGCGCCGGACGAGCTGTTGAAGAAGTTCGATGCGGTGATCCTGGCGGGCGGCTCGGAGCAGCCGCGCGACCTGCCGGTGCCGGGGCGCGAATTGGGCGGTGTGCATTTCGCGCTGGAATTCCTCATTCCGCAGAACAAGGAAGTGGCGGGCGACGGCAAAAATCCGATCAACGCGAAGGGCAAGCATGTGGTGGTGATCGGCGGCGGCGACACCGGCTCCGATTGTGTCGGCACGTCGAACCGTCACGGTGCGGCCTCGGTGACGCAAATCGAAGTGATGCCGCGCCCGCCCGAGCAAGAGGATAAACCGCTGGTGTGGCCATACTGGCCGAACAAGCTGCGCACTTCGAGTTCGCACGAGGAAGGTTGCACGCGCGACTGGGCGATCGCCACCAAGGAGTTTGCCGGCAGCAACGGCAAGGTCGAGAAAATCCGCGCGGTGCGCGTCGCGTGGAATGACGGCAAGATGAGCGAGATCGCCGGCAGCGAATTCGAGCTGAAGGCCGACCTGGTGTTCCTCGCGATGGGCTTCACCCACCCGTTGCAGCCAGTGCTGGACGCGTTCGGCGTGGAGAAGGATGGCCGCGGCAACGTCAAGGCGGCGACCGAAGGCGCGGGTTGTTACAAGACCAGCGCCAACAAGGTGTTCGCGGCGGGCGACATGCGCCGCGGCCAGTCGCTGGTAGTTTGGGCGATCCGCGAAGGCCGCCAGTGCGCGCGGGCAGTGGACGAGTTCCTGATGGGCTCATCCGTATTGCCGCGTTAAGTTAGCCGCAAAAAACAATTTGCCACAGAGAGCACGGAGACCACAGAGAAGACCGCCGGTTTATACAACAAGCACCTCGTTGTATGCGGTCGAAGAAAGCCTATGAGGAATCCTGGAATCTCTCTCTGTCCTCTGTGGCCGGGTTTAAGATTTTGGTTTTGGTTAACGGTAAATAGAGAAAAGAGCAGATATGAACTTCAAGCTGAAAAACGACACCTTCCTGCGCGCCCTGTTGCGCCAGCCGACCGAATATACGCCGCTGTGGATGATGCGCCAGGCGGGCCGCTACCTGCCGGAATACCGCGCCACGCGCCAGCGCGCCGGCAGCTTCCTCGGCCTGTGCAAGAGCCCGGACTACGCCACCGAAGTCACGCTGCAACCGCTGGACCGTTTCCCGCTGGATGCCGCGATCCTGTTTTCCGACATTCTCACCGTGCCGGACGCGATGGGGCTGGGGCTGTATTTCTCCGACGGCGAAGGCCCGAAGTTCGAGCGCCCGCTGAAGACGGAAGCGGACATCAAGGCGCTGCGCGTGCCGGACATCGGTAAGGACCTGAAATATGTTACCGATGCCGTGACGCAAATCCGCAAGGCGCTGGATGGCCGCGTGCCGCTGATCGGCTTCTCCGGCAGCCCGTTCACGCTGTCCTGCTACATGGTCGAGGGCGGCGGCAGCGACGACTACGCCAAGGTGAAGACCCTGATGTACAACGAGCCGAAGCTGATGCACCACATTCTCGACGTCACCGCGCAAGCTGTGGTCGCCTACCTGAACGCGCAGATCGAAGCCGGGGCGCAGGCGGTGATGATATTCGACTCCTGGGGCGGCGTGCTGTCGCATGCGGCGTTCCACGAATTCTCGCTGGCTTATACTCAGCGCATCCTCAACGGCCTGATTCGTGAAAAAGACGGTGTGCGCATCCCCTCCATCGTGTTCACCAAGGGTGGTGGCCTGTGGATCGAGAGCATCGCCGACAGCGGCTGCGATGCGGTTGGGCTGGACTGGACCATGGACATAGGCATCGCCCGGCAGAAGGTCGGCCACAAGGTCGCGCTGCAGGGCAACATGGACCCAGCCGTGCTGTTCGCTTCGCCGGACGCGATCCGCACGGAAGTCGAGCGCATCCTCGGCAGCTACGGCTACGGCAGCGGCCACGTGTTCAATCTCGGCCACGGCATTTCTCAGCACTCCGACCCGGAACACGCGGCTGCATTGGTCGCGGCGGTGCATGAGCTGAGCCGCAAATACCATTGATCCGGTTGCACGAACGAAAAGCCGCAGGTATCCCCTGCGGCTTTTGCATTTTCGTAGCCGTTGTTGGCGTACTTCTGTGGTATGACAATGCAGCACAACGTAATACATAAACGAGGATCGCCATGACCACCACACTCACCAGCAAAGGCCAAGTTACCATTCCCAAGCAAATTCGCGACGCGCTCGGCATGGCGCCGGGTTGCTCGGTGCAGTTTGCCGTCAACCGCGATGGCGACGTGGTGATACACAAAGTCGGCGCGCGTGCCAGTCGCAAACCGGATCGCTTCGAAGCGGCGCGCGGCAAGGCAGATGTCAAATGGCGCACCGATGACCTGATGGCGCTGCTGCGCGGAGATAATTGATGCTGCTCGTCGACACCGACGTATTGATAGGCGTTCTGGAAGATGATCCGGAATGGGCGGACTGGTCGATTGCACAATTGCGCGCGCAATCAAAGGTGCACCCGCTAACCATCAACCCCATTATCTACGCCGAATTGTCGCTGGCATTTTCCAAAGTAGAAGCGCTGGACAAGGCCATCGAAAACCTTGGCCTGGCAGTATTGGAATTACCCCGCCCCGCCTTGTTTCTGGCGGGCAAAGCCTTTGCACAATACCGGCGGCAGGGCGGCAGAGCCAACAACGTTCTGGCCGATTTCTTCATCGGCGCGCACGCCGCCGTACTAGGCTGTCCGCTGCTGACGCGCGATGCGCGGCGCTATCAGACCTATTTCCACAGTGTGAAATTGATTTCGCCATGAGAGCAGTTATGCAAAAACAAGGGGAAGCAAATCGCTTTGAACATGGGTTTTTGTAGGGATTACCGCTATGAGCAACTTGATAAAGTCGCACAGTAATCATGCAAGCGAGACGTAGGGCGGATGAGCGCAGCGTCTTCCGCCGTATGGGAAATGCGCAGTAGCTGCCGTGAGATAACAAAGCGAGCGGCGGATAACGCTGCGCTCATCCGTCCTACTTGTTTTAACGGGCGGTATTTGGTGCTACTGTGCGAATCGTCCAAACATCAAGGGGGAAGTATGAAAAAGTTCGTTGTAGCTATTCTTTCTGCCAGCATCCTGCTCGTTGGTTGCGCAACACAACCAACATATCAATATCAGTGCGACCTTAGTAAGCCGGAAACAACACCGGCTATCTGTCACATGCAAAGTTAGTGATAGTGGGCATTTTGAAAAGTACTGCGGATCAAAGAAGCTGGATATTTACAATGGCTTCCGCCCTTTCGTTAACAAGATGTTCGGTGATTGATTTGTCAACCGTAGGGCGGATGAGCCGAAGGCGTTATCCGCCGGATGTGGTGTTTGTTGTCCGAGGAGTAATGCCATGCTCATCCCATGCGGCGGATAACGCGATGGAACCGCTCATCCGCCCTACGTGGTTGCCGTCGCCACTTCCCGCCAATGCCTGACTATCGCCGCAATCGCGTTCCCGGGGGGACGTATTTCTTTACGGTCAATCTGCTGGAACGCCGTGAGCGCCTGCTGGTGGAACATATAGACGCGCTGCGCGATGCGGTGCGGCTGGTTCGCGCGCAACGTCCGTTTCATATCGACGCCTGGGTGGTGTTGCCGGAGCACACGCACTGTGTCTGGACTTTGCCGCCCGGCGATGATGATTACTCGTCACGCTGGAAGGCGATCAAGATCGCGTTTGCAAAGGAGCTGCCTAAAACCGAAGCCCTGTCGGCGGTGCGGGAGCGCAAAGGTGAGCGCGGTATCTGGCAGCGGCGTTTCTGGGAGCACACCATACGCGATGAGAGCGACTACGCGGCGCATGTGGATTATGTGCATATCAATCCGTTCAAGCACGGGTTGGTGGAGCATGTTGCCGATTGGCCGTATTCCTCATTTCACCGCTTTGTGAAGGAGGGCATTTATCCGCAAGATTGGGCGGGTGAGGTGGCGGCATTGAAGACGGGGGAGCGAGATGAATAACGTAGGGCGGATGAGCCGCAGGCGTTATCCGCCGGATGCGGTGTTTGTTGTCCGAGGAGTAATGCCACGATTATCCCATGCGGCGGATAACGCGATGAAACCGCTCATCCGCCCTACGTCGGGCTTTTAGTCATGCCTATCGTTCGCGTCGCTCTCGATGTTCCGCTATCCACCCTGTTCGACTACACGGTGGAGGCAAGTGTTGCAGTCGGGCAGCGCGTGATCGTGCCGTTTGGCAGGCGGCAGATGGCCGGGGTGGTGATGGAGTGCCTTGCCAAGACGGATGTGGCGCCGGAGCGCATCAAGCCGGTGAAGCAGGTGCTGCATGACAGCTTGCCGCTGTCGGCGGAATTGCTCGACCTGCTGCGCTTTTGCAGCGATTACTATCGCTATCCGATCGGGCAAACGGTGCTGTCGGCCTTGCCGGTGAGGCTACGTTCCGACAAGCCTATCGTTGGCAAACCGGTCTTGAGTTACCGCCTGAGCGCGGGTGGTGCGGCGCTCGATCTTGAAAAATTTCCGAAGCGAAAAGTGGTGCAGCGGCGCATCCTGGCGAAGCTGGCCGAGCAGCCGTGCAATCTGGCGCAGCTCAAGAGCCTGTCGGCAACTGCGGGGAAACAGTTGAAGACCTTGGAAGCAGAGGGGTGGGTCGAGCATTACACTTCTACCCCCTCCCCAACCCTCCCCATGCAAAGGGGAGGGGGTTTTGTGCAGCATACTTTCGATAACGCGCACACGCTGACCTGTGAACAGCAGCAGGCGGTGGATGCGGTCAGCGCGGCGCAGGGCTACGCCTGTTTCCTGCTGCACGGCATTACCGGCAGCGGCAAGACCGAGGTGTATGTGCATCTGATGCACGAGGTGTTGCAGCGTGGCGGCCAGGTGTTGTTGCTGGTGCCGGAGATCAATCTCACGCCACAGCTGGAAAATTATTTTTACAGCCGCTTTCCGGATGTGAGTCTGACCAGCTTGCATAGCGGGCTGAGCGAAAACGAGCGGTTGCATAACTGGCAGCAGGCGCAAGCAGGTGTCGCGCGGATCGTGCTGGGCACGCGCCTGGCGGTGTTTGCCGAATTGCCGAATCTGGCGCTGATTATCGTGGATGAGGAGCACGACAGTTCGTTCAAGCAACAGGACGGGTTGCGTTATTCGGCGCGTGATGTGGCAATTTTTCGCGCCAACCAGCGCGGTGTGCCCATCGTACTGGGTTCGGCGACACCGTCGCTGGAGAGTTATCACAACGCGCAGAGCGGTCGCTACCGCATGCTCAGGTTGACCGGGCGCGCGCTTGCCGAGGCGCGGCTGCCGGCGGTGCGCTGCATCAACATCAACCAGACCGTGATGCATCACGGCATCAGCGAAAACCTGCTGCGCGAGATCGGGCAGCGTATCGCGCGCCGCGAGCAGAGCCTGCTGTTCATCAACCGGCGCGGCTATGCGCCGGTGCTGATGTGCGGCGGGTGCGGCTGGTTGTCCGGCTGCAAAAACTGTGCGGGCAAGATGGTGCTGCACCTGAATGACAAGCGGTTGCGCTGCCATCATTGCGGCTACCAGTTGCATGTGCCGCATGCCTGCCCGAGTTGCGGCGATACCGATTTGCATCCGGTCGGCAGCGGCACGCAGCGCGTGGAAAGCGTGTTGCAGGAACGCTTCCCGGAAGCGCGCATCTTGCGCGTTGACCGCGACAGTACGCGCAACAAACGTGCCTGGCAGGCCATGCGCGAGCGGATACACGCCAATGAGGTGGATATCCTGGTAGGCACGCAGATGCTCGCCAAGGGGCACGATTTCCCGGCGCTGACGCTGGTCGGGGTGCTCAACCCGGACGGCGCGCTGTACAGCAGCGACTTCCGAGCGGCGGAGAAGCTGTTCGCGCAACTGGCGCAAGTGGCGGGGCGTGCCGGGCGCTCCGACAAGCCCGGCGAGGTGCTGATCCAGACCGCCTTCCCCGATCACCCGCTGTTTCGCGCTTTGCGGGCTCATGATTTTGAGGGTTGGGCGGCGGCGCAGCTTGCCGAGCGGCGCATGGCATGTTTTCCTCCGTTTGTGTATCAGGCGATGCTGCGCGCCGAAGGGAAAAACGAAACGGAGGTTTATGCGTTTCTCCACAAGGCGCACGCCGCCGCCCTCGGATTGGAACGGGATGTGGAGGTTTTTGGGGTAGTGCCTGCCGCGCTGCCGCGCCGCGCCAATCACATCCGCGCGCAGTTGTTGGTGCAAGGCGCAAGGCGCAAGGTGCTACAGACGTTTGTGCGTGATTGGCAGCCATTGCTGGACGCGCTGCCCGCACAGAAATTGCGCTGGTCTTTGGACGTCGATCCTGCGGAGTTCTAGAGGCACTTTAATCCGGCAGCAACTGACCGGGTGTTGACACGCTTTTGGCGCTCGGCGGACGGCATTCGGGGAGCGGGCCTGTTCCAGAATAACCATTTATGAAGAATGGTTTAAACGCCAAATTAGCCATGACGATGGCCCGTGAAATTGCCCATGAAATACTTGACTTGTTTAGAGAAGTATTGGAACATTGCACGCTCGGAATTTGGGTTGTTGCCGAAATTTGGCGGATTGCACAAAAGTCAGTAACTACATACCAATAAGACAGTCAGAATGTTTCATAAAAAAGCGCATCTAGCCTTTGTAGGAGGCCTTGGCCGATTGCCTGGGCGCCAACGATTCGGCATGCGCTGTTCCTGCAAGAACCTACAGTTTTCATGAAATATCCGGGACTTTGAGACGCCATGGTATTGCGCCATGCGGGAGTTAGGGGAGGCCCATGCAGTTGCCGTCGGCTGCGGGGTGGAACCACAAAAACGAAGGGAAGAATATGCATAAGCACATAGTTCGTTTGTTGACGCTGATAGCGGTAATTGCGGTGGTTGCCTTGTCCGCAAAAACCTTTTTCAGGGCGGATACATTCTATCAGTACGGCCATTACCGTGGCGCCTCGGTGGCGCAAATCGCGGCCAAAACCCCGCAGCACCAGGGCTCCGCATCCTGCCAGTCCTGCCATAAGGAAGTTTATGCCGAGTGGTCGTCCGGTATGCACCAGAAAGCACACAAGGATGGCGCTGTAGTAGGCACCGTTATCAAATCGGGAGTCAATTGCGAGGTTTGCCACAACGGGCCGGCAGGCAATCACCCGTCCAAGGAGCCGATGCCGCTTTCCATCGAAGATCAGGTGACCACGATCACCCATACCAGAAAGGAAATTCATCCGGCCAATGTGACTGACAGGAATCTGATGCGTGATCCGGAAGATATGCGGATTCTGTGTACTACCTGCCATGAAAAAATGGCAGGGCGCCCTCTGAGGGGCAAGGTCGAGGGCGCGAACGTGCCCGTTCAGGCAGTTACCGATGTGGTGGGCGTGGCCGGCGTACCGCAGGTCGTGATCGAGGGTCATGGCGGTAGCGAGTTGTGTACTGCCTGCCATAATCCGCACTCGCCCAGAATCAATTTTGCCGCCGTGCCGAGGCCACCCGTTGACCCGAATACCGGCAAAGCTATCCCAGCAAGCGCGGAACCCGCTGGCGATGTGGCCGCAGGCAAGGCAACTGCGGTAATGTGCGCGGCATGCCACGTTATCGGCGGGCCGAACCCTGACCCTTCATGGCCGAGCCTGGGCGGACAGAATGCCGGTTATCTGGTCGCTTCGCTCAAGGCGTTCAAGGCGGGGGATCGTAAAAGCGAACTGATGAGCCCCATGGCGCAGACGCTGAGCGATACCGATGTGCTGAATGTCGCAGCCTATTTTTCTCAAGCCAGTTGCAACACGTCCGGCGGCGACAAAGCCAAGGCGGAATTGGGCAAGGCCAAGGCGGCGGAGTCGGGTTGCGCGGCGTGCCATAGCTCCGGCGGTTTGCGCAGCCCCGGCAAGGACGGGGTCAGCGCTGCACGGGCATGGCCGAACTTAGCTGGCCAGAATGCTGTCTATCTGACCGCATCGCTCAAGTTCTTCAAGGATGGCAGCCGCAATCACGCGGTCATGTCGAGTGTGGCAAAAACACTCGGCGATTCCGATATCGACAACCTGGCGGCCTACTACGCCAGCGCGAGCTGCAAATGATTAAGTTACCTAGCGAGGAAATGATGACTACTCAGGATACGCAAGTAGAAAAGGAAGCAGGCGACTTGTCGCGCCGTGACTTCCTGGGAATGTTGGGTAAGGGAGCCGCCTGTGCCGGAGCACTGGTTGGCACTGGCAGTGCGCTGGCTTCCGCGGGCGCAGGTGGCGCTCATCCACTGGGCGGGGTCGGACCGACATTCCAGCAAGATGAGGCGCAATATGCCGAGGCGGTCAAGAATCCGCCCAAGATACCCAATTACAACTGGACTCAACATAAATGGGCATTCGGTGTCGATGCCGACCGTTGCATCGGCTGCCTGCGTTGCGTGGAAGCATGCAAGATGGAAAACAGCGTGCAGATGGACAGGAACCATACGCGCACCTGGGTCGAGCGCTACGCTTATCTGGAGGGCTCGAACCATGCGCTCGTCGACAGCATCCACGATATTAAAAACGTGTTGCCCGGCAGCAAGGAAACAAGGTTTAAGTTCGACAACCGCTACAAGGATAACCAGTACAACGGCCAGAAGGTTGAAAAAGCCTTCTTTGTGGCAAAACTGTGCAACCAGTGCGAAAAGCCGTCTTGCGTTCAGGTTTGCCCGACCGGCGCCACCTACAAGGCGGTGGATGGCCCGGTGCTGATCGATACCAAATATTGTATCGGCTGCCAGTACTGCGTCCAGGCTTGCCCTTACGGTGCGCGCAGCTTGAATCACGATAGGGGCACCGCAGAAAAATGTAACTGGTGCTACCACCGCATCACCAAGGGGTTGCAGCCTGCCTGTGTCGAAGTATGCCCGACCGGTACGCGGATATTCGGCGATCGCATGGATCCGGAAAGCCCGGTCAGCCAATTTATCCGCAACAACAAGGTAAACGTGCTGCAGCCGGCCATGGGCAATTACCCCAATGTGTTCTACAAAGGGATAGACAAGGAGGTCTTTTAAAATGGAAAAAGATGTTTTTTATCACGTAGCCCCGTTTACCGGATTTACGTTTCCGAACGAAACCGAGGTGCCGTGGAGCGAGCTTATCGTAATCTATCCCTACATCACCGGGCTGGTCGCGGGCGCGTTCGTGGTATCCAGCCTGCATCATGTGTTTCACATGGAGCGCTTCGCCTCTATCTCGAAATTCGCCCTGCTGACGTCGCTGTGTTTCATGTTCTTCGCGCCGTCGCCGTTGCTGTTTCACCTGGGCCAGCCGACCCGCGCTTTCAATGCGGTATTGACGCCACACTGGACATCGGCCATGGCGGCATTCGGCTATGTCGCAGGGTTTTACGTGTGCCTGCTGCTGCTGGAAACCTGGTTCTCGTTCCGCGCCGATATTGTCGCGATGTCCAAGTCCAGAACCGGCATCATGCAAAGAGTCTACAAGGCGCTTACCCTGGGGTCGGACGACGTATCACCGGGCGCGCTGGCAATCGACCATAAGATTGCGCGCATTCTGGCCATGATCGGCATACCCGGCGCATGCTGCTTGCACGGCTATGTCGGGTTCCTGTTCGGATCGTTGAAAACGCGCGAATGGTGGTCGTCAGATCTGATGCCGATCATTTTCCTGCTGTCTGCCGTAGGTTCGGGCGTCGGGCTGCTGATTGTGATCTATGTAATAGCATCCTGGTGGCGCAAAAAACCGACAAACCCAGAAGCCATGGAAGGGTTGCTGTATGTATTGTGGACCGGCATTGTCATCGTGATGGTGATCGAGGCGCTGGAACTGCTGGAAATGGTGTACAAGGCGCGCGAGGGTGTCGAGGGCGTGTTTGCATTGATCCAAGGGCCGATCTCGGTCGGCATGTCGATTCAATGGGGAATGTCCGCTTTCGCCCTGTTGGTCACTACGATCATGCTGGTGAGCGGCACCAAAGGGAAGAAACTGGTCGTCTGGCTGTTTATCAGCGGGTTGTCCATGATGATCGGCGTGCTGGCGATGCGCTGGAACGTGGTCATCGGCGGTCAGGAGTTGTCCAAAACCATGCGCGGCCTGATGACATTCCACCCTGAGGTGTATGGGCGTGAAAGCCTGATGACGGTCGCGACACTGTTTACCGCCCCGTTTGTCACGCTGTATCTCGCGCAGAAGCTGCTGCCGTGCTGGGACGAAAAGACTGAACATTAAGAGCAGTTGAGTGCTCGCGAAGCAAGATAAGAGTAAGGTATCACTTGAAATCCCGCCAAACGGCGGGATTTTTTTGCGCCATGAATTCGCTTTCAACCGTCGCTTAACGGGCTCATGTGCAGGGGTGAAGGATCAGGCAGGCAGGGTGGGTGCGACGCGCGGCAAGAACCGCATTCGGCGGTCATGCGCGGAATGGAATTAAGGAAACGCCTGTGTGGGGTTATTCGCTTGCGGCCGTAAAAGCCGCTTGATAATTAGAATGCCAAGTGCCACTCTGAAAAGATGCCAAACAGCAAATAAATAATCGGAAAAATAATCAGGGGCAGCGCAGCAATAGTTAACAAATCCTTAGCCATCGTTCAAATTCCTTAGTCAATTCAATCAAAATTACATGGTAATAATACCACATGAATTTTTCACCTTCAAATGCTTCGGCACCCCGATTCATGACAGCCTGGCATGGATATCGCTGACTTGATGAGGGGCGGCGAGCAACGAGCAAAGTGGTTTTGAGAAGCCCGCTTCCATGCGGCGCCGATTTCTAATGATTGCTGCCGCCCGGCCTTGACCTCGCCGGATGATAAACCGTCAAAAGCAGCCACGCTATCCGCTTTGATCCAGACACCGATGTTGCCGCTACCCGTGTAGTGCGCATCGTCAATATCAATGTATTTCTGCCCATTGGGTAGCAGTTTCTCGTCCAGTGGTGCGCGGAAGTCATGCGATCAAGGGTTGTGTTATTGAAAAAATTGTCCGCACATCTGAATGACGAACCATATTTTTCGGCGTCCGGCATAGCCATTTTCTGTTAGCATTTAATCGGCTTACACAAATATCTGGATGAAGAAAATGAAAGGGTTGGCCTGGTTTTGCCTGAGAAATTTTGCCTTGCCGGTCAGGGCAGGTATGCCCTCGTTACCCAACAAGCGGTTGTCGCACTGACTCCGGGTATGGCGACAGGTTTTCTTGATGCCGCCGCCGCCATCGTTGGCGGCGCTGCCGTGCTGACCGGCGATGCTGCCGCGCCGCATTGCGCCGACAAGCGCGGGCGCTATGTCGGCAACGCGCTGGCGGCGGTGTTTCCGGCGGACACGCAGCAGGTCGCGGAAATCGTCCGGCTGTGTGCCACAGATCAAATCGCCATCGTGCCGCAGGGCGGCAACACCAGCCTGTGCGGCGGCAGTGTGCCGCTGGCCGAAGGCAGGCAGATCGTACTCAACTTGTCGCGCATGAATCGTATCCGCGCAATCGATCCGGTGAACTACACCATGACCGTCGAGGCGGGCTGCATCCTGGCCGATGTGCGCAAAGCTGCGGAACAGCATGACCGCCTGTTCCCGCTCGAACTCACCGCGACCCTGGACCATTGCGAGATTGGCGGCAACCTTTCGACCAATGCCGGGGGTAACGGCGTGCTGCGCTACGGCAGCGCGCGCGACCTGGTGCTCGGGCTGGAAGTGGTGCTGCCGGACGGGCGCATCTGGAACGGCCTGCGCAGCCTGCGCAAGGACAACTCCGGATATGACCTGAAGCACCTGTTCATCGGCGCGGAAGGCACGCTCGGCATCATCACCGCCGCCGTGCTCAAGCTGTTCCCGCGCCCGCGATCTTCCGCCACCGCCATCGTGGCCATTCCCGACCCCGCGATTGCCGTGCGCCTGCTTGCGCATGTGCGCGCCACCTGCGGCGACACCTTGAGCGCGTTCGAGCTCGTCTCGCGCAGCAGCCTGGACATCGTGTTCCGGCATGTTCCGGGCGTTACCGAGCCGTTCGCCGAACGCTACGCGTACTACCTGCTGATCCAGTCGGACGACATGCAGCCGCGCCCGCAGGACAGCGCGCTGCGCGACGCGATCCGGAGTTTCGGCGCGGGCATCCCGGAGCTCGCCGTCAGCGTCGATGCCGCGCAGGCGGCAAACTGGTGGAAGCTGCGCCAGAACATCAGCGACGCGCAAAAGCGCGAAGGCATCAGCATCAAGCACGACATCTCCGTGCCCGTCAGCCGCGTGGCGGAATTCATCGCGCGCGCCGATACTGCCTTGCAGCAGGCCTACCCCGGCGTGCGCATCGTGGCGTTCGGCCACATGGGCGACGGCAACATCCACTACAACGTCTCGCTGGCGGATGCTGCTCAGAACGAGGCTTTCATCGCGCAGCACGAGAGCGAGGTGAACCGGCTGGTCTATCAGGTGGTGCGCGAATTCGACGGCAGCATCAGCGCCGAGCACGGCCTCGGCCAGCTCAAGCGCGCAACCATCCGCGACTACAAGTATCCGCTGGAACTGGAACTGATGCGCAGCATCAAGCAGGTTTTCGACCCGCACGGGCTGATGAATCCCGGTAAGGTGATTTGACGCAGTTCTGTTGCCCCAGATGGCGCGCAGCGGAACCCGGGGAATGATGGTTCCCCCGGATTCCATTACATTCTTCCAGGCTACACTCGCTAAAAAAGGAGATAAGGATGAGCAAGAAACTCAAGGCTGCGGTATCCCACCATGATCGCGAGGTGGCCGAGCTGCGCGCGGATCGCGAACTGGCAGTCGAATACCTGAAAGCCGCTATGGAATCGCTCGACAACCACGACGACCGCGCCGCCGGACTTCTTGCGCTGCGCACCGTCGCGGAAGCGTATGGCGGCCTCGGGGCGGTGGACGCCGAAGCCGGGATCAGCCGCGAATCGCTGTACCGCGCCCTGTCGGCCAACGGGAATCCGACGCTGAAAACGCTGCTTGCCGTGCTGAAAGCCGTTGGAATGAAACTCTCGGTCGAACCGGAACATCGCGTTGCGGTGTAGGCTCGAGTTTCCGCAATGTGCCAATGAAGAGCTTCAGCGGATTCTATTTACTTTCCATCACTGTCGGTTGAAGCGGGGGTTATGCGTGCAACCAACACTTTGTCTACGCGATTCTTGTCCATGTCGACGACTTCGAAGCGGTAGTCTGCCCTCTCAAAGTGGTCGGCCACCACCGGGATGTTGCCCAATACATACATGACGAAGCCACCCAAGGTATTGAAGGCGTTTTCTTCCTCGCCCGGCAAATCATCATCGATCTCCAGCACGGATTTCAGACGCTCGATGGGTACGCTGCCGTCGATGAGCCATGACCCGTCTTCGCGCATAACAATGTCCTGCTCCTCTTGAATGTCGGATGACGGCAGCTCCCCGACAATAGAGGTCAGCACGTCAGTGAGCGTGACCAGCCCTTGCAATTCGCCATACTCATCCACGATCAGCGCGCATTGCTGGTGTGCCTTGCGGAAGTTTTCCAGCAGATGCGTGGTGGTCACACCTTCCGGCACATACAGCGGGGGGCGCAGGGACTGCTCAATTTCAAGTGGCTTGCCTGCCAGCGCATCCTTGAGAAGTTCCGGGGTGCGTAATATTCCCACGATATGATCCAGCCCATCGCGGCAAACCACTAGCCGGGTGTACGGGCTTTCGGCAATGCGATTACGAATCTCCGCTTCCGGCGCATCCAGATCGAGCACGTAAATATCAGTCCGGTGCGTCATGATTGCCCCGATGCGCTGTTCGTCAAGACGCAGCACGTTGGAAACAATGGCCTGTTCGCTCTCATGGAACACGCCAGACTCGGCACCCTGTTCCATCAGCACCTTGATTTCATCATCGGTTACAGACTGCTCCTCCTTGCGACCGGCACCCATCATGCGCAGCAGGAAACTTGAAGAAGCCGAAAGCAACCAAACCAGGGGCCGCGCTACGCGCGCCAGCATATTCATCGGCGGTGCGATCATCGAAGCAACTTTCTCTGGAGCACGCAGCCCCAGTTGCTTGGGAACCAGCTCTCCGACAACGACGGAAAAATAGGTCAGCCCCACGACCACCAGCGTCAGCGCGGTGCCTCTGGCATAGGGCTCAATCAGTGTGAAACTGGCAAGCCACACAGTCAGCGGATCGGCCAGCGCGGTTTCGCCGATGGCTCCGCTCAAGATACCTACGGTTGTAATACCGACCTGAACCGTGGAGAGAAAGGTGGAAGGTTCGCTGTGAAGTGCCAGTGCCGATTGCGCTCCGGGGCTATCGTCATCGGCCAGTCTTTGCAGGCGCGCCTTGCGGGAAGAGACTACGGCGATTTCTGACATCGCCAAAACGCCATTCAGAAGAATCAGAAACAGAAGTAATACTATATCCACTACAGAATCGCCCATCGCCGTCAGGCGTGCGAACCAAGATGAAAAGGGCGCAATTCTAACATCTCAACAACGTCACTTTCAGTTCATCACCCCAGAACCGGGCAGTGCCTGTGCTTATGGTGCGCATCCGGAAAATGTGGATGCGCATGTGTTGTCGGTTCGTGGACGTGCGGATGGCTGAAATTAAAGGGGCCATGTGAAATTAAAAGGGCCGTGGACGAATTAAATTCCTAGCGCTGGAGCAATCCCGTCCGGTATGGGGCGAACGGAATCTATTTGACTGGCTGACATCAGACAAGGTCGCGCAACGCCTCCGCGAGCGCAGGAAAGGCGAAGCGGAAATGCGCCGCTTCCATCTTCCTGGGCAGCATCCTTTGACCTTCCAGCAGCATGTCGGCGGATTCGCCCATGGCAAATTTCAATAACGCGGCGGGAGCGGTGAAGGGTGCCGGGCGGTGCAGGGCCGCCGCCAGCGTTTTGGTGAATTCGGCGTTGGTGACCGGGTTCGGCGCGGCCAGGTTGTACGGGCCGTGCATCTGGTCGTCGCGCAGCAGCCGGAGCTGCATCGCGATGTGGTCTTCGATATGCACCCAGCTCATCCACTGTTTGCCGTTGCCCAGCTTTGCGCCCAGCCCCAGCTTGAACGGCAGCAGCATGCGCGCCAGGATGCCGCCGTCGCGGCTCAACACTGGCGCGGTGCGCAACAGGCAAACACGTACGCCGAGCTTTTCTGCGGCGCGCGCCGCGTTCTCCCAAGCTACGCAGAGTTCTGCGGCGAAACCCGTGCCGGCACCCGCCGCCTCGTCCAGCATGAGGTCGCCGCCGTTGCCGTAATAGCCTACCGCCGAGCCGCTCAGCAGCACAGGCGGCTTGCGCTCGGCGGCGGCGATGCGCCGCACCAGATCTTCGGTGAGGGTGACACGGCTGTCCCACAACTCCTGTTTGCGTTGCGCCGTCCAGCGCCTATCGACAATGGGCTCGCCTGCCAGGTTGATGACCGCGTCGAAACCGAGCGCCGGATGCCAGCCGTCAAGCGATGCCAGCGCCTGCACCCCGGCGCCGCACTTGACCGGCACGGATGCCGGGTTGCGGCTGAACACCGTCGGCTCGTGGCCTTCCGCCAGCAGCGTCTTGCAAAGCCGCCGACCGATCAGGCCGGTACCGCCAGTGATGAGAATGCGCATGTTTCCCCCTGTGGAGTTCGCGTGGGCTGGATAACAGGCTATCCGAACATAGTCCTGATGGCAATAAGTAAAAACCGTTATGATTTCACTATGCAAAACCCTATTTTGACCAATGACGCGCTGCTCGCGCGCAGCCTGTCCGCCGTCTGGCACCCGTGCTCGCAGATGAAGCACTATGAGCGTTTTCCGCTGCTGCCGCTCGCGCGCGGCCAGGGCGTGTGGCTGTACGACCATGACGGCAAGCGCTACCTGGATGCGGTCAGCTCGTGGTGGGTGAATTTGTTCGGGCATTGCAACCCGCGCATCAACGCCGCGCTGCGCGAGCAGCTCGAGACGCTGGAGCATGTGATGCTGGCGGGCTTCACCCACGAACCTGTGGTGCGGCTCTCCGAGCGCCTGCGCGAGCTGGCCCCGGCGGGGCTGGGGCATTGCTTCTACGGTTCTGACGGAGCGTCGGCGACGGAGATCGCGCTGAAAATGAGCGCACATTACTGGCGCAACAGCGGCCAGCCGGACAAGACACAATTCATCAGCCTGGAGAACAGTTACCACGGCGAGACGCTGGGCGCGCTGTCGGTGACGGATGTTGCGCTGTTCCGCGACGCCTACGGCGCGCTGATCCGGCAGCAGGCCACCGTGCCCAGCCCGGACTGGCGCAAGGCCGCAGCGGGTGAGGATGCCGAGGCCTACGCGCTGCGCTGCGCCGCCGCGCTCGAACGTTATTTGCAGCAGCACCACGCACAGCTTGCCGCCTTCATCGTCGAGCCGCTGGTACAGGGTGCGGCGGGCATGGCGATGTACCACCCGGTTTATTTGAGCAAGGCGCGCGAGTTGTGCAATCAATATAACGTGCACCTGATCGCCGACGAAATCGCCGTCGGCATGGGGCGCACCGGCACCCTGTTCGCCTGCGAACAGGCGGGAAATCCCCCCTGCCCCCCTTTTGCAAAGGGGGGGTCTACAGAAAACCCGGATGCAACATTTAAGCTCCCCACTTTGAAAAAGGGGGGCGGGGGGGGGATTTGTCCGGATTTTCTGCTGCTCTCCAAGGGCATCACCGGCGGTTACCTGCCGCTGTCGGTGGTGATGACGCGCGACGAAATCTATCGCGCTTTCTACGCCGACGAGATGGCGCGCGGCTTCCTGCATTCGCATTCCTATACCGGCAATCCGCTGGCCTGCCGCGCCGCGCTGGCCACGCTGGACATCTTCGCCGAGGACGGCGTGCTCGCCGCGAACCGCGCCAAGGCGGCACGCCTGAACGAAATGGCGCGCCCCCTGTCCGAACATCGTGCGGTGCGCAACTGGCGCAACACCGGCATGATCTGGGCGTTCGAGGTGGACACATCGCAGCGCGATTTCGCGCAACGCTGCTTCGCGCTGGCGCTGCGTAAGGAACTGCTGCTGCGCCCGATCGGCAACACCGTTTATTTCATGCCGCCGTATGTGATCGGCGAAGAGGAGATGCAGTTGCTGGCGACACGCACACTGGAAATCGTCGAGGAGCTCGCTTGAGACATCTGGTTTTCGCTATGGCGGCATGGCTGCTTGCATTCGATGCCGGTGCCGCCGCGCTGCCGACCGCAGTCATGCAATCGCTGAAGGCGGCGGGTATCCCGCTGTCCGGCGTCGCCGTCGAGGCGCGAGAGGTCGGCGCGCGCAGCGCGCTCTTCAGTTTAAACACGCGTCAGGCGATGAATCCGGCGTCCACGATGAAGCTGCTCACCACCTACGCTGCGCTGGACATGCTCGGCCCGGCCTACCAGTGGAAGACCGAGGCGTACCTGGATGGTGAGCTGAAGGACGGCGTGCTGCACGGCAACCTGGTGCTGAAAGGCTACGGCGACCCGAAATTCACCCTCGAACAATTCTGGTTGTGGCTGCGCGAGCTGCGCGCGCGCGGCCTGCGCGAGATACGCGGCGACCTGGTGCTGGACCGCAGTTTCTTCGAGCTGCCGCCGCACGATCCGGCCGCCTTCGATAACGACCCGGTGCGCGCCTACAACGTTGGGCCGGATGCGCTGCTGTTGAATTTCAACACGCTGCGCCTGCGCTACCTGCCGGACGGCAACGGCATGAAGATCATCAGCGAGCCGCCGCTCGACGGCATGAGGCTGGATAACCGACTCACGCCGCAACCGGCAAAGGGTTGCGGCAACTGGGATGACGGTATTCTCGTTCAACCGGGCGGCGACAGCGTCGTGCTGCAAGGCGGCTATCCTGGCGAATGCGGCGAGCGCGAACACCATCTCAACGTGATGCCGCATACGCGTTACGTGGAGGCGGTGTTCCGCGCGCTATGGCAGGAGCTCGGCGGCACGCTGCATGGCAAGCAGCGCGACGGCATCGCGGGCGGCAACGCTCATCTTTTCTCAACGCACTACTCCGAGCCGCTGGGCGCGGTGATCCGCGACATCAACAAATTCAGCAACAACGTCATGGCGCGGCAACTGTTCCTGACGCTGGGTGCTGCAACTTCTTCCGCCTCTCTTGCTCGGGATGATGGGGCGATCTCCTCCAATATCGAACGCAGCACGCGGGCCCTGCTGGACTGGCTGCGCAAACAGCGGCTCGACTTTCCCGAACTGGTGCTGGAAAACGGCGCGGGCCTATCGCGCAGCGAACGCATCAGCGCGGCGCACCTCGCGCAACTGCTGCAGCATGCCGCCGCCCATTCGCTCGGCGCAGAATTCGAGTCTTCGCTGCCCATCCTCGGCGTAGACGGTTCGGTGAAGAAGCGCCTCAAAGAAAGTGCCGCCGCCAGCCACGCCCACCTCAAGACCGGCACCCTGGAAGGCGTGAAGACCATCGCGGGTTACGTGCGCTCGCGAAGCGGCAGGGAATGGGTGGTGGTGTTCTTCATCAACCATCCGAACGCGAAATACGGGCAGGCCGCGCAGGATGCGCTGATCGAGTGGGTGCGGGAGAGATAAGCCTGTCCCGCGCAGCGTTGCAGGGGATCGAAGTTCGGTACGTTTACCGGGGCACTGTTTGTCGCTGTGCGAATTTCACGCTAACCGTGCATGTGCGCAATACGTTCTCCCGCCAGCATGAGCCGTTCGGTCAGGGAGAGCAGCAGGGTTTTTACGAAACGCGACTCGCAGCCCGGGCTGAGCTTTTCCAGCGCGGGGAACGGAAATTCGGCAACGACCACGTCGGAGTGCGATTCCAGCGTGGCATGCCGGTTTGTGCCGCGCCGGATATAGGCCATTTCCCCGAAATATTCGCCCGCCTTGATGACGTTGAGCAGACGGTCCTGCTTGGTGACTTTCATTCGTCCGGCAGCCAGGAAGTACATGCTTTGCCCCGGTTCGTCTTCCCGCAGGATGACGGTTCTGGCCGGCAGCTTGGTCCATACGCTTGCCTGGACGAGTTCCCAGATTTCCGGATCTGAAAACTCGCGCAGCGTATCGCTTGCGCGCAGCATCTTGAATTTGTCGCTGTCGGAGAGCCCTTGCTGGAATTTGCTGAAGCGGCCAGTTCCGGCAATCTCGAGCGCAAGATCCGTCCAGGTGGAATAGCGGTCGTCCGGGTTTTTGGCGATCATCTTCATGATCATTCTGTCGAGTTTTGCCGGGAGCTCGGGGCGGTGGATGCTTGGCGGTATCGCCTCCTGTTTGGTGATGATCTCGAACAGTTCGAGCATGTCGTATGCCCGGAACGGCAGCACGCCGGTAAGCAGCTCGTATGCCACAATGCCGAGCGAGTACATGTCGCTAAGATGGGTCAGGCGGCGGCCCATGAGCTGTTCCGGGGACATGTAGTAGGGGGTGCCGACGGTCACCTTCTGCGTGACCTGCGCCTGGTATAACACGGCGGCGCCGAAGTCCGCAATTTTCACGTTGCTGCCGGATGCGATCAGGATGTTGGCGGGTTTGATGTCACGGTGGATGATACCGTAGCGGAACGCATAATCGAGGGCGCCGCAGCACTTGAAGATAATCTGGAGCACGTGCCCGACCGGCAACAGCGAATCGCGGAAGGTGTAGCGCGACAGATTGCCTTCCGGCACATATTCCATCACGACGTATCCGGTATCTTCCGTGACGGAGGCTTCAAGGATCGAGACAATGTGCGGGTGTGCCAGCCGGCCCGCCAGCGCGGCTTCGTTGAGAAATTGCTTGCGGCATGACTCATTGAATTCGGCATCGGCGAGGACATCCGGGTCGATCAGTTTTACCGCGATTTCGCGGCCGGAAAAGGTGTCCAGCGCGCAGTAGACTTTTCCCGTGGCACCTTCGCCGATCTGCCGGATCAGATTGTATTTGCTTAGCCTGTAGGGTAACTGGATGGACATCAAACGCTTTCGGGTTGAGTGTGGGCTCATCGGATAAATTAACACTTGCTTCGGCGCAACGCAATTCCGGATGTGTCCCCGCCGCATTCTACATTTTTGCAAGTGACGCCGCGCTGTTGCGGGTAATTCGGTAAGATGGCGCCCGCGCCAAGAGCATAGTGGAATAGACCGTGATGCGCCGCCAAGATTCCGACAATGAAAGGCCATAATGCTGGAAATGTTTTCGACCCCCCAGTTCTGGGTGGATGTGTTCAAGATCATCATGATCGACCTGCTGCTTTCCGGCGACAATGCGGTGGTGATCGCGCTGGCGTGCCGCAACCTGCCGCCGCAACAGCGCAGGAAGGGCATCATGTTCGGCGTCGGTGGCGCGATAGGCTTGCGCATCGTGCTGACCTTTTTCGCGGTCGGCCTGCTCGCGCTGCCCTATCTGAAGCTGATCGGCGCGCTGCTGCTGCTGTGGATCGGCGTCAAACTGATCTTGCCCGATGAGGAGCACAATGCGGAAAACATCAAGGCGGACACGCGGTTGTTCGGCGCGATCAAGACCATTATCATCGCCGACTTCGTGATGAGCCTGGACAACGTGCTGGGCGTGGCGGCGGCGGCCAAGGGCAACGTGTGGCTGCTGGTGTTCGGCCTGGTGATCAGCATCCCGATGATCGCCTGGAGCAGCCAGTTGGTGCTGAAGCTGATCGACCGCTACCCCCTCATCATTTATATCGGCGGAGCGCTGCTCGGCTATGTCGCGGGCGAGATGCTGGTGACCGAGGCGCTGTTCGCAACGATTATTGAGGCGCACCACTACCTGCACTGGCTGGTTCCGGCGACCTGCGCGCTGCTGGTGGTGGCGCTCGGCAAATGGCTGGCGTTGCGCAAGGCGGTGTCCGCGCCGGTGGTCGATCTGGTGGATGAGACGGTGGACAATCAATCGCAAAGGGGAGAACGATGAAAATACTGATTCCGGTGGATGGCTCAACCAATGCGCAGCGCGCGGTTGATTATGTGATCGGGAGTGTTGCCGCGCTGAAGGAGCCGCCGCAACTGCTGTTGCTGAATGTGCAGTGGAACGTGGCGGCCGGCAACGTCAAGCTGTTCATCGACCAGCAAACCATCGACAATTATTACCGCGAGCAGGGCATGGCGGCGTTGCAGGCGGCGCGCGCCGCGCTGGATGCTGTGGCGTTGCCCTACCAGTATCACATCAGCGTCGGCACGCCGGCTGAAGCGATCGTGCAATATGCCGGCGAGCAGGGCGTGGATCAGATTGTGATGGGCAGGCAGGGGCAGGGCGGCTTGCAGGCTTTGTTGCTGGGGTCGGTGGTGAACAAGGTATTGCACCTGGCGAACTGCCCGGTAGTGCTGATCAAATAGATGCACCCGGAAATTGTTGCTTGTGTTAAATCCGCTATAAATCAAAAGGGTTGTGGTGCGTTATTAAGAAATACCTTAATATTCGCGATGTAATCTGCTTGACGATAAGCCTCGGGGAGTGGCAATGAACAAGGGGATGTTCTGGAAAAAAGACTGGTTCGTCGGTTTGTTGGTGGCGCTGGTGTTTTTGCTTGGCGCGAACACCGACCTGATGCAAAGCCTGGAGCGCAAGGCATATGACTTGGGGATGCTGGCTTCGTCGCGTGCGCCGAGCGACAAGATTGCGGTAATCGCGATCGACGAGCAGAGCATCGCAAATCTGGGCCGCTGGCCATGGTCGCGCGAAATTCACGCCAAGATGGTGGATATCCTCGCGGCGGGACATGCCAAAGTTATCGGGCATACCGCTTTCTTTTTCGAGCCGCAGGTCGATGCGGGACTCGCCTACATACATCAAATCGCCGGGTTGCTGGGCAAGCAGCATTTGCTGGATGGAACGCAGCCTGCGGCGGTGGTTCCCGAGGTGGCGGCAAGTGGCGTTAGCGCCGCGGATGCGGGTAGCCCGGAGCAACAGTTGACCCCGGATGAGCCCTCGCCGCTGGACACGCTGCTGCTGGAAGCGGCGCAAAATCTCAACAACGACCAGAAACTCAGCGACAGCATGGCTAACGCCAACGATGTGCTGCTGGCAATGTTTTTCGATCTGGGCGAACCGCAAGGTAAACCCGACGAGGCGCTGCCCGACTATGTGCTGCGCAACAATCTCATCAACGTGAAAGGCTCCGGCGCGCAGCCGTTACCTTCGCGCGGCATGCTGGCGCCGATCCCGGCTTTGGGCGGCAAGGCATTGGCCATCGGTCATCTGAACAGTTTTCCGGACGTGGACGGCGCGGTGCGCACCGAGCCGCTGGTGGTGAGCTACTACGACCAATATTATCCCTCCTTGTCGCTGATGCTGGCGGCCAAGAGCCTCAATCTTGACGCCAGGGATATCCACGTCAGCCTGGGCGAAGGCGTGCAGTTGGGCAACCGGAAAATCGCCACCGATCCGGCCTTGCAGATGCATACCTATTTTTACAAGGATACGGATGGGCGTCCCGCTTTCCCGGTGGATTCTTTCTACGACGTGTTTACCGGCAAGATACCGGCGGAAAAATACCGCGACAAGATCGTGCTGATCGGTGCGTCGGCCGCCGGCGTCGGCACCTTGCAGGTGACGCCGGTTTCTGCGGGCATGGCGCCCGCGTTGATCCTGGCGCATTCGGTGTCCAGCATTCTCAAGGGCGATTATTTCGTGGCGCCGGACTGGGGGGTGATGGCGGAAATCGGCGTGTTCCTGCTGGTCGCGCTGTACCTGGTTCTGTTGCTGCCGCGTCTCGGTGCGGCGGTTGGTGCCGCAGTTACCGGCGCATTGTTCGCGGCATTGCTGGCGGCGCACTTCGTGCTGATGACGACTCAGGCGCTGTGGCTGCAACTGATGCTGCCCTCGACTTTGCTGCTGGTCGGCCATGCGCTGCTGACCACCAAGCGCTTCCTGGTGACGGAGAAGGGCAAACATAAATCCGATGCCGAATCCGCGGAAAGCAACCGTATGCTGGGGCTGGCATTCCAGGGACAGGGGCAGCTGGACATCGCCTTCGACAAGTTCCGCAAGGTGCCGATGGACGACAGTCTGATGGAGGTGCTGTACAACCTGGGGCTGGATTTCGAGCGCAAACGCCAGTTCAACAAGGCCGAATCGGTATTCAAATATATGGCCGAATACAACCCCAAGTTCCGCGATCTGGAGCAGCGCGTGAAGCAGGTGCAGGCCATGTCCGAAACAGTCATTCTCGGAAGCGGCGGAGGCGGGCGCACCAATGCCAGCACCATGGTGCTGGACAAGGCGGGCGTGTCCAAGCCGATGCTGGGGCGTTACGAGATCGAGAAGGAGCTCGGCAAGGGCGCGATGGGCGTGGTGTATTACGGCAAGGATCCCAAGATTGGCCGCGTGGTGGCGATCAAGACCATGGCCCTGGCTCAGGAGTTCGAGCCGGACGAATTGCAGGACGTGAAGGAACGCTTCTTCCGCGAGGCGGAAACGGCGGGACGTTTGAACCATCCGAACATCGTGTCGATTTACGATGCCGGCGAGGAGCACGACCTGGCTTATATCGCGATGGAATTTCTCAAGGGCAAGGATCTGGTGCCGTTTACCAAACCGGGCAATCTGCTGCCGCTGGACAGGGTGATGAGCATCGTTGCCCGTGTCGCCGACGCGCTGGATTATGCGCACAGGCAGAACGTGGTACATCGCGACATCAAGCCGGCCAACATCATGTACGACCCGGAAACCGATACGCCCAAGGTGACCGATTTCGGCATCGCGCGCATTACCGATTCGAGCAAAACCAAAACCGGCATGGTGCTGGGCACGCCTTCGTTCATGTCGCCGGAGCAGCTGGCTGGCAGGAAGATCGAGGGGCATTCCGACCTGTTCTCGCTGGGCGCGAGCCTCTACCAACTGGCTTGTGGTAAGCTTCCATTCGAGGGCGACTCGATGGCGCAGTTGATGTACCGTATCGCCAACGAACCCCATGCCGATATTTTGAGCATCCGGCCGGATTTGCCGCCTTGTCTGGTGACCATCGTCAACAAGTCGCTGGCCAAACAGATCGAAGACCGTTACGCCAATGGCGCGGAGATGGCTGAAGCGTTACGCCGATGCGCGGCCGGCTTGCAGGGATGAGCTATGAAAATAGAAGACGCGCTTGAAATAGTCAGCCAGACCCATCCGGGTATGGTGCGTTCGCACAACGAAGACAGCGTCGCGCAGGAACTGGCTTGTGGCTTGGTTGTGCTGGCGGACGGGATGGGTGGCTATAATGCCGGAGAAGTGGCGAGCGGCATAGCCGTTTCGGTCGTGGCGACGGAAATCTGCCAACGCTTGGAGAGTGTCAGCCCGGTGGATCGCGACGAGGCAAGCGGCGAGGAATTGGGTGTGGCGCTGCTGCGCGACAACATCCGCAAGGCGAACGCCTCGATCTATCATGCGGCGCAGAGCCAGCCGCAATACGCGGGAATGGGCACGACCATCGTTTCCGGCCTGTTTTACGACAACCGCGTGGCGGTCGGGCATGTCGGCGATTCGCGCATGTACCGGTTGCGCGGCGAGACGCTGGAGACGATCACCCGCGACCATTCCCTGTTGCAGGAGCAGATCGACGGCGGGATGATCAGCGTCGAGGATGCGCGCCAGTCCAGGAACAAGAATCTGGTGACGCGCGCGGTCGGGATCGATGCCGAAGTGGTGCCGGAAATTCATTTGCACGACGTGCTGGTCGGCGATATTTACCTGCTCTGTTCGGACGGCCTGAACGACATGGTGGAGGACGAGGATATCCAGTCCACGCTGTATGCGATGCAGGGCAACCTGCCGCTTGCGGTCGAGCAATTGATCCAGATGGCGAACGACAACGGCGGCCGCGACAATGTTTCGGTGATACTGGTAAAAATCAATGGCGAATTTGCCGTGCCGCGCGGCTGGCTGGCGCAGCTGTTCAAATGGTTCAGGAAGTAACTGGTTCAAAATTCAGTTTGGGGAAGGGTCAAGACTATGGCTGCAAAATTGATACTTAGCATGGACGGGGTGGTCGTCAAGGAATACCCCCTGAGCAAGGAGCGCATGACCATCGGGCGCAAGGCGCATAACGATATTGTCATCGACAACCTGGCGGTGAGCGGCGAACATGCGGCAGTCGTCACCATACTGCACGACTCTTTCCTCGAAGACCTGGACAGCACCAACGGGCTGGAAGTAAACGGGGTTCCGACCAAGAAGCACTTCCTGCAAAACAACGACCTGATCGAGATCGGCAAATACAAGCTGAAATACGTCAACGATCAGGCCGGCCAGACGAACCCCGCCGATTTCGAGAGAACCATGGTGTTGCGCGCGCCGGTCAAACAGGCCGCCCCTGCCGCAGAAAAAGGCGATACAACCGTGATGGGCATGACAAAGGCCCCAAGCGCCGCCAATGTCAAGCCTGCCGAAATGCTGGATCAAACCGGCAAAGCTGCGCAGCAGCCGGTCAAACCGGCAATTCCACAGGCGGCTGCCAAGCCGGCCATGGCTTCCGCCTTGCAAGCGGTGGCCGTGCAAATTCTGACCGGCCCCAACGCCGGGAAGGAGCTGGAACTGGTCAAGAACCTCACCACGCTGGGCAAACCCGGCGTGCAGGTGGCTGTCCTGACGCGCCGCCCGCACGGTTACTTTATCACCCATGTGGAAGGCGCAAACCATCCAACGGTGAACGGAACGCCGTTGAGCGACCAGCCGCATCAGCTTAACGACCATGATGTGATCGAGCTGGCCGGGGTGAAAATGGAGTTTTATTTCAAGGGATAACAGATGGCAGAGGACAGCGGGCAGGAGACAGAAGCGTTGTCGCGGCTTCGCCGCGCCTTTAATGGAATATTGCCGCGCAGCGGCAACAAAGCCTCTGTCTCCTGTCCCCTGTCTTCCGTCCTCTGGCAGACATCGTGAAAAAAAATGCGGTACTGATCGGGCTGGGGCTGCTGATAATCCTGTTTTTTGCCGGCAATGCCGCGCGTTTCTATCAGCTTAATTTTGTCGATAAGCTGTCCGCCGTCCTGTATGACTACCGTTTGCAGTTGACCATGCCGCGTACGGTGGATAGCCGTATCGTCATTCTCGACATCGACGAGAAAAGCCTCAAGGAGGAAGGGCGCTGGCCGTGGAGCCGGGATCGCCTCAGCCTGCTGATGGACAAGCTGTTCGATAAATATGGCGTGGTAGTGGTCGGTTTCGACGTGGTGTTTGCCGAGAAGGACGAAAGTTCCGGGCTCAGGGTATTGCAGCAAATCGGGCAAACTCAGCTCAAGGGAGATGCGCAGTTCCAGGCGGCATTGATCCAGCTCCAGCCGCAACTCGAGTATGACAAACTGTTCGCCGACAGTATCAGGAACCGCAACGTGGTGCTGGGTTATTACCTGACCAATCAGAGCGGCACCGACAATGTGTCAGGGGTGTTGCCCGAACCGGTTTTTCCGGCGGGCATATTTAAGGGGCGGCCGATCAGGTTTACGTCCTGGAACGGTTATGGGGCAAATCTTCCGGGATTGCAAAAGGCGGCGGCGGCGGCCGGACACTTCAATCCGCTGGTGGACGCCGACGGTGTGGTGCGGCGCGTACCGATGGTCGCGGAATACGGCGGAGCCTATTACGAATCCCTGTCGCTGGCGATGGTGCGCACCCTGTTCGGCCAACCGGAATTGCTGCCGGGTTTTGCCGAGGGCAAAACCGAGGGCTATGGCGGCCTGGAGTGGCTGGAACTGGATACCGCCGCCGGCAAACTGAAAATCCCGGTGGACGTGGAGGTGGCCACTTTCGTGCCGTACCGCGGCAGGCAAGGGAGCTTCCGCTATATTTCGGTTGCCGATGTGCTGCATGACCGCGTCGAAATCGAGCAACTCCAGAACAAGATCGTGCTGATAGGCACCACGGCGCCCGGACTGCTCGATCTGCGCGCCACGCCGGTGGCGGAGGTTTATCCGGGGGTGGAAGCGCACGCCAACATGATTTCCGGCATTCTCGACCAGAACCTGAAAGAGCGGCCGGCCTATATGGTCGGGGCAGAGGTGGTCTGGCTGCTGCTGATGGGTATTGCGTTGAGCTTTCTGCTGCCGCGACTGGGGCCGGCCAAGGCAATACTGGTTTCGGCGACCACCTTCGCCATTACGTTCGGCATGAGCCTGGCCGTCTGGCACTACGGGAACCTGCTGTTTACCGTGGCGAACAGCCTGGTGATGATCGCCTTGCTGTTTGCGCTGAACATGTCCTACGGCTACTTCGTCGAATCGCGCACCAAGCGCCAGATTACCGGCCTGTTCGGCCAGTATGTGCCGAGCGAACTGGTCGAGGAAATGGCGGAGCATCCGGAAAGCGTGTCCATGGAAGGCGACAGCCGCGAGATGACCATCCTGTTTTCCGACGTGCGCGGTTTTACCACGCTTTCGGAGGGGCTGGACCCGAAGGAACTGACGCTGCTGATGAACGAATTCCTCACCCCCTTGTCACGAGTTATTTACAAGCATCGCGGCACCATCGATAAATACATGGGCGATTGCATCATGGCATTCTGGGGCGCGCCGCTGCCGGATGCGAACCATGCGCGCCATGCAATCCTGGCAGGCATCGAGATGCAAGCGGCCCTGAAGGCGTTGCAGCCGCACTTCAAGGAACGCGGCTGGCCGGAGATTTACATCGGCATAGGTATCAACAGCGGGCGCGTCAGCGTCGGCAACATGGGTTCCGAAGTGCGCGTGGCCTACACGGTAATGGGCGATGAAGTGAACCTCGCCTCGCGTCTGGAAGGTATTACCAAGCAGTACGGCGTCGGCGTGATCGTCGGCGAAAACACCAAAAATGCCGTAACCGATTTTGTCTACCGCGAGCTTGACCATGTGCGCGTGAAAGGCAAGGAGAAACCAATCGCGATTTACGAGCCCATCGGCCTGTCCAGCGAAGTGAGTAAGGATTTGCAGGACGAGGTCAAGCTGTTCCACGAAGCGCGCCGCCTGTACCGCAGGCAGGACTGGGATCAGGCCGAGTTGCAACTGATGAATTTGCAGCGCATGTCGCCGGATGCGGCACTGTACGGAATTTATGCCGAGCGCATCGCCTATTTCCGTAAAAATCCGCCTGCGGCGGATTGGGATGGCGTGTTTGTGTTCCAGACCAAGTGATTCGGTAGGGGCGCGATTTATCGCGCCCTTCGCCGGGAGCAAGAATAGTTAGGGGCGCGATAAATCGCGCCCCTACGGATCATCAAGATTAAAGGCGACAAAACGATGAAACTCAGAGTATTGGGGTGTAGCGGCGGGATCGGTGGCAATCAGCGCACCACCTCGTTCCTGCTCGATCATGACGTGCTGATCGATGCAGGAACGGGTGTCAACGAACTCAGCCTTGCCGAAATCAGCATGATCGACCATGTTTTTATCACCCATTCGCATCTCGACCATATCGCCTGCATCCCGTTCATGGTGGACAGCGCATGGGCCATGCGCGACCGCCCGCTGACCATTTACGCCATCGAGGAAACGCTGGGCATCCTCAGGCAGCATATTTTCAACTGGAAAATATGGCCGGATTTCACGGAAATCCCCGACGCCTGCCAACCTTCCATGCGTTACCGTCCGATAGCACTGGGCGAGACGGTTGTGTTGGGCGAACGCAGGATAACCGCCATTCCGGCCCATCATGCTGTACCTGCGGTCGGTTTTCATCTGGATAGCGGCGAGGCGAGCCTGGTATATAGCGGGGATACCACCGTCAACGATGACGTATGGGAGGCGGTTAACCGGATCGAAAATTTACGCTATCTCATCATTGAAACCGCATTCTCGGACGGCGAAAAAGAGCTGGCGGTACTGTCCATGCACCTTTGCCCGAGCATGCTGGCGGGAGAACTGAAAAAATTCCGGCGCGATGCCGAGGTGTTTGTGACACATCTGAAGCCGGGTGAAGTGGAGCTGACCATGCGGCAGATCGAAAGCGCCGTTCATGACCGGCAGCCCAAAATGCTGTTGAACGGCCAGGAGCTCGAGTTTTAGATGACTTACGCGCTCGACATCAAGGTGCTGGCAGGACTGGAGCCGATTTCCTCGTTCGGCCCGGCGCGCTTGCGCGAGTTGCTCGATTATTGCCATATCGAAACTGTGTTCAAAGGCAGCGACCCGTTCAAGGCGCATGGCCTGCAAGGACAGTCGGTCTACTTGTTGGACGGCGAACTCGAACTGGTTTACCAGGACGGCAACCGGGTGGTGGTCGGCGCGCAGTCCGAATGGGCCAAACACCCGTTGGGCAAGCGTCAGCCGAGCATCGTTTCCGCTTCGGCATTGCGCGAGAGCCAGTTGCTGCGTGTCGATGACGAATTGCTGGACAGAATAGTTACCCTGGATCAGTTTTCTCAGCATGCCCCTGTCGAGCGCTCTTTTTCCGTGCCGGGACATGCAGACCCCAACGACGCCTCGACCAGCATCAAGCGTTTGCTCAACTCCAGCATGTTCAGCGCGGACAACCTCAAGAACGGGCCGCTGGCGCATTTGCCGATGGCGAACGTCAGCGCGCTGTTGCAGCGCATCGAAGCGATTGCCGTGTGGGAAGGTGATGTCATCATCCGCGAAGGCGACGAGGGGGACTATTACTATCTGATCGATAGCGGGCGCGCACAGGTGACGCGCCGCGTAGGCGGTGTGGACTTGCTGCTGGCCAACCTGAAGGCGGGCGATGTGTTTGGCGAGGAAGCGCTGGTTTCGGACGTGAAACGCAATGCGACCGTCACGATGAAATCCAACGGGGTATTATTGCGCCTCGGGCGGCAGGATTTCATGGAACTGCTGCAGGAGCCGTTGCTGCATAAGTTGAGTTACGAGCAGGCCGTGCGGGCCGTGGCGCAGGGCGCGGTATGGCTGGACGTGCGGCATCCTCCAGAGTACCGGTACGACAGGCTGCCAGGGGCGATGAACGTGCCGCTGAACGATATACGTAACGCGCTCGGTGTACTGGATCCCGGCAAGAAATATATCGCCTACTGCCAGAGCGGGCGGCGCAGCGCGGCTGCCGCATTTATCCTGGCGCAGGCCGGGTATGATGTGCGAGTGCTGGACGGCGGGCTGTGGTCGGTGCCAAAAACGACACAAAATACAGAGCGGTGAAACGGGAGCGGTAATGAGTACAGTAATGCCAGGCAACGGTGCAGCCGGTAAGGCAGGGGAGAGCAGCCTCAGCATCAAGCTCGAGTTCACCAAGAACCTCAACCATGTTATCAACAAGATTCACGCCACCAGCAATATCGATGAAATCATGCTGGATGTCAGCAAGGACATCTGCACGCTGTTCAATGCCGACCGGCTGACCATCTACGTGGTGGGAGAGGATAATGCCTCGCTCGTTTCAAAAGTCAAAACCGGGCTGAATTCGTTCAAGGATCTCAAGCTGCCGATTGCGGAACAGAGCGTCGCCGGTTTTGCGGCGATGCACAAGAAGCTGCTCAACGTCAAGGATGTCTACGATGTGCAGGAGCTGGCTGGGTACAGCCCCCAGTTGCGTTTTTTGCAGGAAGTCGACAAGCGTACCGGCTACCGCACCAAGCAGATGCTGGTTGCGCCCATCCTGGATACCAGCGGCGATCTGGTCGGCGTTATTCAAATCATCAACAACAGGGCGGGCGCTCCTTTCGCGGCGATGGTCGAGGAGGGAGTGCAGGAACTGGTGCAGAGCATGGCGGTGGCGTTGCGCCAGCGCCAGCAAATTGCCACGGTCAAGACCAAATACGATTTTCTGGTGGCCGACGCGGTGCTTTCCGCGGCGGAGTTCGAACTGGCGACCCGCACCGCCCGCCGCAAGGGAGTCGATATCGAGGAGGTGCTGATCGACGAATTCCAGGTCAGCGTCGCCGCGCTGGGCAAGGCGTTATCCGCTTTCTTCGGCGTGCCTTACGAACCCTACAAGGCGGATCGCATCAAGCCGTCCGACTTGCTGAAAAACCTGAAGCGGGAATACGTGGGAAGCAGCCACTGGATTCCGATCGAGGACACCCAGGAGGGGTTGGTGATCCTGACCACCGACCCGGAGCGGATCCAGACCTCGCGCGTGGTCAACAACATTTTTCCCAAGCACCGGCTGGCCTACAAAGTTTGCTCGCAACGCGAATTCAAGCAGACCCTCGACTTGTTCTATGGCGGGGGCGGAGGCGACGCGGGCAGCGGTTTTGCCGTGGACGAATCGTCAATGGACGATCTGCTGTCCAGCATGGGCGGGGACGAAGAAGAGAGCGGCGGCGCCAGCCAGGACGATGTCAGCGCCGCGGCCGACAACGAGCTGGTCAAGCTGGTCAACAAGATCATCGTCGACAGTTACCGCATGGGCGCGTCGGATATCCATATCGAGCCGGGGCCGGGCAAGATGAAAACGCAGATCCGCGTGCGCAAGGATGGCTCGCTGCTCAATTACATCGAGGTACCCTCCACCTACCGCAACGCGCTGGTGACGCGCCTCAAGATCATGTGCGACCTGGATATTTCCGAGAAGCGCAAGCCGCAGGACGGCAAGATCAAGTTCAAGAAGTTCGGCCCGCTGGACATCGAGCTGCGCGTCGCGACCATCCCGTCGCAGGGCGGCGTCGAGGATGTGGTGATGCGTATTCTCGCTTCCGGCGAGCCGCTGCCGCTGGACAAGATGGGTTTCTCGAAACGCAACGACGAGCTGATCAAAGCGACCGTCAGCAAACCGTACGGCCTGTTTTTCGTGTGTGGGCCGACCGGCTCCGGTAAAACGACGACGCTGCACTCCATCCTCAAATTCATCAACACGCCCGACACCAAAATTTGGACGGCGGAAGACCCGGTGGAAATCACCCAGAAGGGTCTGCGCCAGGTGCAGATCAACAAGAAGGCCGGGCTGGATTTCGCCACCATCATGCGCGCCTTCCTGCGCGCCGACCCGGACGTGATCATGGTCGGCGAAATGCGCGACAAGGAGACCGTGTCCATCGGCATCGAGGCCTCGCTCACCGGGCACCTGGTGTTCGCCACGCTGCACACCAACAGCGCGCCGGAATCCATCATCCGCCTGCTCGACATGGGCATGGATCCGTTCAACTTTGCCGATGCGCTGCTGGGCATCCTGGCGCAACGCTTGGCGAAACGTTTATGCGCCAGCTGCAAGAAACCGCATATCGCTACCCAAGAGGAGATCAAGGCCATGATCACCGAATACAGCACCGAACTGACCAACACCACAACCTGGAAAAAAGACCCGGCTGTCGCGATGAAGGCTCTCTATGCGGATTGGGCCAAGATGTTTGCCGACGACCAGGGGCAGTTCACTTTGTACGAGCCGGTCGGCTGCGACAAATGCACCAACACCGGCTATCGCGGGCGCGTCGGCCTGCACGAGTTGCTGATCGGCACCGACCCGGTCAAGAAGGCCATCCAGGAACACGCGCGCGTCGCCGAACTGCTGGCCATCGCCCTCGAGGAAGGGATGCACACGCTGAAGCAGGACGGCATGGAGAAGGTGTTGCAGGGCATCACCGACATGCACCAGATACGCGCGGTCTGTATAAAGTAAGGAGCCATCATGCATTCCACGGAGCGCCTGCTGCACCGCCTCAAGGAACTCAACGAGATCGGCATCGCGCTGTCCCAGCAGCGCGATATCAACAGCCTGCTGGAAACCATCCTGGAGGCGGCCAAACGCATTACCCATGCCGATGCCGGCACGCTCTACCTGCACGAGCCGGAACAGCGCGTATTGCGCTTCGAGATCATGCGCACCGATTCGCTGAACATCGCGATGGGCGGCAGCAGCGGCGTGCCGATCACCTTCTATCCGATCCACCTTTACGACAAGGAAGGCAAGCCCATTCATTCGATGGTAGTGAGCCACTCGGCGCTGAGCGGCGAGACGGTCAATATTTCCGATGCCTATGCTGCGGAAGGTTACGATTTTTCCGGCACCAAAAAATTCGATGCCAAGACCGGCTACCGCTCGCAGTCTTTCCTCGCCGTGCCGATGCGCAACCACGAGAACGAAATCATCGGAGTGTTGCAGTTAATCAACGCGCAGGACCGCGAAAGTGGCGCGGTCGTGCCGTTCTCGGGCGACGACCAGCAGCTGTTGGAATCGCTCGCTTCGCAGGCCGCCATCGCGCTCACCAACCGCCGCTTGATCGCGCAACTGGAAGAGCTGTTCGAATCTTTCATCCAGCTCATCAACACCGCGATCGACGACAAATCCCCCTATACGGCCGGGCATTGCGCGCGCGTGCCGGTGCTGACCATGATGCTGGCCGAAGCGGTCAACCGCACCGATAGCGGCCCGCTCAAGGATTTTGTGATGTCCGAAAAAGACCGGCATGAATTGAAAATGGCCGGATTGCTGCACGATTGCGGAAAAATCACCACCCCGGTACATGTGGTGGATAAGTCGACCAAGCTGCATACCCTGCTCGACCGCATCCACCTGATCGACACGCGTTTCGGGGTACTCAAGCGCGATGCGGAAATAGCCATGCTGCGCGCACTATCAAACCGCCCCTCTGATAAAACCGCTAGCCATTCGACTAGGTCGCCCAAAGATGGCGCCCAAGTCGCTGGTTATCCCGCGAGCGGGGGGGTGGATGGGGGAGAGGGTGGTATTTCGGAGGAAACCGCTGCGATCCGCGCCGAATACGAGGCGCGCATCCGGCAGCTCGACGACGACTGCGAGTTTTTGCGCCACTGCAACATCGGCGGCGAAGCCATGTCGGAGGAAGCGCAGCAGCGCGTGCGCCGGATCGCCGCCTACCAGTGGCGCGATACCGACGGAAAATTGGCCGACTTTCTCAGCGGCGACGAGATCGAGAACCTTAATATCCGCGCCGGCACGTTGACGGCGGCGGAGCGCGAGACCATCAACCACCACATCGTCGTCACGATCAAGATGCTGGAATCGTTGCCGTGGCCGAAAAATCTCAATAACGTCCCGGAATATGCGGGCGGACATCACGAGCGCATGGACGGCAAAGGCTACCCGCGCGGGCTGACGCGCGAGCAGATGTCGGTGCAGGCGCGCATGATGGGCATCGCCGATATTTTCGAGGCGCTCACCGCCAAAGACCGCCCCTACAAGCTCGGCAAGACCCTGACCGAATCGCTGACCATACTCGGAAAGCTCAAACTGGGCGGGCATATCGACCCCGACCTGTTCGACGTATTCATTCGCGAGAAGGTTTATCTCGATTACGCCAACCAGTTTCTCGCGCCCGAGCAGATCGACGCGGTGGATTTGAGCAAGATTCCGGGCGTGAACCTGGAGGCATGACAGATACTTGTTGGGCCCTGTTGTCGCGGGAAACATCCTGACTCCCACTTGTGCGGGCATCCGTCACACGGATTGCGTGATTCGCGATTGATGGGGCTCGCAAGCTGGCCGCATCCAACAAGGACTAATCGGGGTTGAGCGGCCCGAAGCTTTCGAGTTTCTTCTTCAACGCGGGGTCGTGGGGCGTAAGGGCGAGCGCCTTCTTCAGGTAATACTGCGCCGAACGGGGATCAAGGGATACCAGCAATTCGTAGTCGGCGGCCGCTTCGAAAAACAGCGCGCGCAGCGAATTGCTGATCCGGGTGTTGCTGGCGCCAGCGGCGAACAGCTTGAGGGCGTCCTGCCGGTTCAGACACTTCGGCATGCCGAGCAATGGCTTGAGAAGGTGCTGCGGAAGCTCCAAGTCTTTAGATGCATATGGTGTATGCTCCAAGCGATGCGCAAACTCGTCAATCCATTGCTGCTCGACGGGTCTTTTAGATGAGCAGGCCCAAAAGATTAGCGCCTGGTGGCCAAGCTTGAACGACGCATCCATGGCCGCAGATTGCTCCAGGTAGAAACGGACATTTATCCCGCCCATGGGATCGCCGACATCGCCGTAGCCCGCCTTGATCAACGCAAGCGCCGCAGCATGGTTGGCCCGGGCGGATTGCGGGTGGCGCGTGGCTTCGATCTGGGAACTGAGCAGTGGGTTGCTCATCTGCTCGGCGCGCAGCCAGGTAATGAAAGCGAGGATCAGCACGACTGCAACCGCCAGCAGGCCGGTCGTCTGGTATGGGTAGTCCAGCTTCAGTTTTTGCAGGAAGGTGAGGCCGGTGTAGCCGATGCCCGCGATCAGGCCGAGCGAGGGCAGGTAGTTGCGGTATTCGTGGGCGATTTCCAGCGGCAAAAAGGTGGATTCGAGGGCGTGTCCGGCGAGGAACCAAGTCAGGGCAAAGCACAGCAATGGCTGGCGGCGGCGCAACAACCAGATTCCCGCGACAACCGCCGCCCAGCCGGTGAGTGCTACCAAGGTGGCGGGCGGTTCGAGCAGCCCCGCCGACAATGCAAAATCGTCGAGGTAAAGCCCGAAGCCTGCGTAGCTGGGGGCGACGATCTGCGCCGCATAAAACCACAGCACCCTGGCTTCGGTCAGAAGGCGCTCGGCCAGCGTGAACGGGCGCATCGCGTAAGCGGTTTCCAGCCAGTTCCAGCCCAGATAGGACAACATGGCCAGCGCAATGATAGCCAGCGCAACAATCGCTGCGGGAATCGTCCACGACTCCTTGCGCGGAAATTCGCCGCGCACCGGCGAATTCCTTGCAGTGCGCATCAAGAAGGTGACGGCGAGGATATAAAGCGGAAAGAGCAGCCCGGTTTCCTTGCTCAGGACGGAAAGCGGCCAGAACAGCAGCCAACCGGCGCCCAGCCATGCCCAGAACTGCCAGCGGCGCTCGGCCAAGGCGACGGCCTTCAAATGGCAGATCAGCGCCAGCAGCATGAACATTCCTGACAGCAGGGTCATGCGCTGCACCGCCAGCATCACCGGCATGAAGTTGATCGGATGCACCAGCCAGATGGCCGCGATCCAGAGCGCCAGCCAGCTTTGGCTTGCTGCGGAGAGCCGGTTTTCCGGCAAGGCGCGCAGCAGCAGCGCCGCGAACCAGGCCGCGAGCAGACCATTGAGCAGATGGATGGCGAGGTTGATGGCCTTGAACGCGAACGGGTCGAGGCCGAAGAAATAGTGGGTGAGCGCGAAGCTCAACACGCTGACCGGGCGGCCCAGCGGGCCGGCGGACGGGCCGGCAAGGCTGGCGCGCAGCGCATCGAAACTCAAAGTGCCGATATGAACGGCGCTGTTTTCGACGATATTCGGGGCGTCGTCGAAAAAAAAACCGCCCTTTAGTCCGGGGGTAATGACAATCAGCGCCAAAGCCAGAACGGCGATCCAGGATGCGGTGAAAGCCATGGTTTTGCGTGGAGCGTTCATTGTCGGCCTATAAAAAAGAAAACCCCCGGACTGGCCGGGGGTTCGGTTGGATCAACTACCTGATTAGAAGTCCTTGCAGGAACCTGGCAGGTATTTCGTTGGAATCGGAAAGGCAGCAGTAGCCTGAGCGGCTTTACCACTATCAGCAGCCAGGCTCGTTTCGGCACCCGTTGCAACACCCGCTGGAGCTGCACCGCATGTCCAGATTACGGCACCAGTGGTTTGATTACCCGTAGCCTTCAGGGCAAGCGCTCCACCCCTAGCACCGCCCAGTTTTGTGTCATCCAGCAGTACTACGACAACGTAACCCTCAGTAGCTGCATTTACCCCCGCCTGGTTCCAAGTCACGCCGTAAACAACACCAGTGGATTGGTCCTGAACGCCCATCGAAAGGGCGCTAGGTAACATTGCGCCATTGTTGGCAAAAACTTCGGATACGGCGGTGCGGCCTGAGGAAGCGGCCAGCAGACCTTCGGATACCCGTGCGCGGATGGTGTAATCCTGGTAAGCCGGCAACGCGACGGCGGCCAGAATGCCGATGATCGCGATCACGATCATCAGTTCGATCAGGGTAAAACCTTTTTGTATGCTTTTCATGATAAAGCTCCTTGTGAATTGACTTGAGTTTAGCCATTCGACCGGGTTGCCGTGCTGCGCTAATCCGATCGCTGGTTAACACACGCGAAGTGTGTTGCCGGTAAGTTATGCAATAGTTATGCCATGGATCCGGGGTGGGGCGCTGGCACGTCTGCGCCGGGTATTCTTATCGCTCCTTAGACCGTGCGGCGCGAGAGAACGGTAAAAAAAGACCCTCAACATCCCAAATCCGTTACATGGCTGACGATTTTTGGCAGTTTATTTGGGGCGCCAATCCGGATGCAGGTATCGTAAAGTCCCCAGCGTTGCCAGCAGATACTTTATAGTTGGCATGAAACCCGCTTCTCGGGAAGGCGAAAACCGCAGAAGTTCACTTGGTCGCGCGATAACTGGCATGCTTTTCAATTCACTTACATTCTTGGCCTTTTTTGCAATCGTCTATCCGCTGTTCTGGGCCTTGCCGGGATGGCACGCCAAAAAGCGCCTGCTGCTGGTTGCCAGCTATCTGTTTTATTCCGCGTGGAATCCACCCTATGCCTTGATTATTCTGGCATCCACTCTGGTGGATTTCGAAATTGCCAGGCGGATCGGGCGCGCAGAAACGCAATCGGCAAAAAGATCGTTGTTGATCCTCAGCCTGATAAGCAATCTGGGTTTGTTGTCCTATTTCAAGTACGGGCAACTGGCCGTTGACAGCTTTGCGAGCCTGCTGGCAACGGTTGGCATTATCTACCACGCCCCGGATTTCGACATCGTGCTGCCCGTCGGCATCTCTTTTTACACGTTTGCGTCCCTTTCGTACACGATAGACGTTTACCGGGGGCAGATCAGGTCGGACTGGAAATTTTCGGATTACGCATTGTTTGTGAGCTTTTTTCCACACCTGGTTGCCGGGCCTATTGTCCGCGCGAGCTATCTGCTGCCGCAGATCGAGAATCCCAGGATGCCCAACCTCAATCAGGTCGGATGGGGGTTGACCTTCGTCGCCATGGGATTGTTCTGCAAGGTGGTGCTGGCCGACAATGTATTTGCGCCGGTCGTCGATCAGTTTTACAAAAACCCGGCTGCAGAGGGGTGGTTTCATGCATGGGCTGGAGTATTAAGTTTTTCCGGGCAAATCTATTACGATTTCAGCGGGTATTCCTTATGCGCTATCGGCCTTGCTTTATGCTTCGGTTTCTACTTTCCCGACAATTTCAAGCACCCTTATGCCGCAAGGGGTTTTTCGGACTTCTGGAGGCGTTGGCATATATCCCTGTCGACCTGGCTGCGGGATTATCTTTACATCAGCCTCGGCGGCAACCGGGTGGGGAATTTCAGAATTTACCTCAACCTCATGCTGGTCATGCTTATCGGCGGCATGTGGCACGGGGCCTCGTGGATGTTTGCGCTATGGGGCGGGTTGCATGGATTGTTTCTCATAATCGAGAGGGCCATGCGCAAGCTGCCCGAATCCAGGTGGTTATCGGTGCTGGCGCAAAGACCCTTGCCGGAGTTGGCGACCTTCATGCTGGTGACGCTGGCCTGGATTCCTTTCCGGGCAACTTCGCTCGAAAACGCTGCCAGCGTATTCGGAAGCCTGTTTGATTTCGGTGCGCCATCCATACCCGAGAACGCCCAACTTGTCGCAATCATCGCCATGCTGGTTACCGTCAGGTGGCACTTTGCCCTGCGCGACACGAGCCTTGAGGCCGTTTTCTCGAAACTGATGCCCGCCGTGCAGACATTGGCGATTTCGATTTGCCTCGTTACCCTGTTTCTTTATTCCGGTGGAGATCAGCGTGCCTTCCTCTACTTCCAGTTTTAAGAGAGAGCTGGCAGAACAGCCATGGGCCTTGATTTTCGGGGCGGCTGTGGCGGTATTTGCCTGTTTTGCCGGAGGCATGGAGCTGCAACTGGCCCGCCTGGGATATCAGCCGACTGTCTCAATCGGCAAGGACCACTGGGTGGCCGAGAGAATCAGGGCCAACGAACTGGGTTCCAGAGCTCTGGTCATTATCGGCGCTTCCCGTATCCAGCTTGGACTTGATCTGGGCGTGTTAAGGGCAAATACCGGGCTGGAACCCGTGCAGCTTGCCATCGATGCAAGCTTGCCCTATCCCGTCCTGGCGGGGCTTGCGCAAGATCCTGCATTCAAGGGAACGGTGATCGTGGACTATTATCCACAGACAACCGAATACGAAGGCGGCCCCGGAGCCGATTTCCATAAGTCGTTTGAAGCGGAGGCTGCAAAAACCTATGCGTTTCCAACTGGAAGCACGGTCGAGAAATATCTGACAAGGCTATTGCACGAGAACCTGCGCGTATATTCGGATGGGGCGAACCCATGGCTTTCGTTGAGGTACCGTATTATGGAGGCGCGACCGCAAAATCAATATCTCATCACCATGGCCGACCGCTCAAGGAAGGCCGATTACCGGAAAGTTAAAATGCCCGAGTTTTACCATAACCGGGTGGCGAGAACCCTCGGTATCCAGATAGATGCCGGAGGCGGAAATATCGAGTCCCTCTTGCGGCAGAAAATCAATGAGCAGATGCCGTTGGCAAACAGCGGTGTGTGGCAGCGCAAAGTCAGCGAGATGCGCAAACAGGTTGAAGCCATTCGGGCGAGGGGCGGCAGGGTGCTGTTTATCGGTATGCCATCGTCGGGCATGGTGCGCGAGATTGAAGAGCGCCGCTACCCAAAAGCGCAGTACTGGGATTATTTCGAGCAGAATATCGGTGCGCCCGCGCTGCATTCGAATTACACCCCAATCCTGCAAGACTTTGTTTGCCCGGACGGATCGCATCTGGACATGCGGAATCGGGCGGCTTTTACGGAAAATCTGGTCCGGATATTGAAGGCTAATCGTTTTCTGTAGGGCGCACCTTGAAATATCGAATGCGTAATCCGAAATTTCAAGGTATGGACAATCTGGGATAAACTGGCCTTCTGCCAGGCGGGGGGCGGCAAGAATAAACACCCCGCGAGGCGGGCAAAACGAGCCACTCGCGGCGAGTTTTGAGGAGCGGCCAAACCGCGATATTGTTCCGCTTCGCGGGATTTTTTAATCACCTGAATTCCCGCATGTGCGGGAATGACGGCTCATTGGATTACAGGCCAAAAAAGGCCAGGCGACGATCATGACAGATACGATTTCCATCATCCTCCCGGCCAGGAACGAAGCTGCCAGCCTGCGCACCCTGCTGCCGGAGCTGGTGGCGATCTTGCCGGGCGCGGAAATCATCGTGGTCAATGACGGCTCCGACGACGACACGCTGGCGGTCTGCGCGGAATTCCCGGTGCGGGTGCTCAGCCACCCTTACCCGAAAGGTAATGGCGCAGCGATCAAATCCGGAGCGCGCGCCGCGAACGGTGAAGTGCTGATATTCATGGATGCGGACAGCCAGCACAAGCCGCAGGACATTCCGGCATTGCTGGCAAAATTCGCCGAAGGCTATGACATGGTTGTCGGCGCGCGCCAGTCCGGTTCACATGCCGGATCGCACCGGGCGGTGGCGAACGACGTTTTCAGCCGCCTCGCCACTTGGATGACAGGGCGGCAAGTGGAAGACCTTACCTCCGGTTTTCGTGTGGTAAAGGCCGACAAGTTTCGCAAGTTTCTCTATCTGTTGCCCAACGGTTTTTCCTACCCGACCACCATCACCATGAGCTTCTTCCGTGCCGGGCTGAGTGTGGCTTACCTGCCGATCCATACTCCCCGGCGTACCACCGGGAGGAGCCATATCAGCCCGTTTCGCGATGGCGTGCGTTTCCTGCTGATCATCTTCAAGATTGGAACGCTTTATTCGCCGCTGAAACTATTCTTCCCGATCAGCATGGCTTTTTTCTTTTCCGGCCTGGGCTATTATCTGTTTACTTTCGTTGTATATAATCGCTTCACCAACATGAGTGCATTATTGTTGACCACATCCATGCTGGTTTTCCTGATTGGGTTGATTTCCGAGCAGATCACCATGCTGATCTATAAAGACAGTGACTAGCGATAAAGACGGCCCGCAACGCAAAAAGCTGCTGGTGCTGACCTCGACTTTTCCGCGCTGGCCGGGCGACCATGAGCCGCCGTTCGTTTTCGAGTTGTGCCGGCGGCTTGGTGAGGATTTCGAAGTTTGGGTGCTGGCCCCGCATGCCCCGGATACGAAAACCCATGAAACCATGAGCGGGGTGACGGTAGTGCGTTTCTGTTATTTTTTCGAATGGGGGGAGACACTTGCCTATCGTGGAGGAATCCTGGCTAACTTGCGCGGCAACCGCCTGCGTTACCTGCTTGTGCCGCTGTTCCTCGTTTGCCAGTTGCTTGCCGTGCTGCGGCTGTTGGCCCGGGAGAAGTTCGACATCGTGCATGCTCACTGGCTGATCCCGCAAGGGCTGGTTGCAGTCGCAGCCCGGCTGATTTCGGGCCGGGTTCCGGCCCTGCTTTGCACTGCCCACGGCAGCGATCTGCTTGGTTTGCGGGGGGCGCTGTTTTCTGCGCTCAAACGCCTGGTGATGCACCGGTCAGATGCGGTGACCGTCGTAAGCCTCGCCATGAAGGAACGCGCCGCATCTCTCGATATCAAGCCCGACAAGATTACGGTAATCCCGATGGGGGTGGATACGGCAAACGATTTTGTTCCGGGCGGGCAGGCATCGCGCCGCAATCACGAATTGCTGTTTGTCGGCAGGCTGGTTTCATCCAAGGCAGTGGATATCCTGATCGGGGCGATGCCGGCGATTCTGGCGGAATACCCGGAGGCTACCCTGACCATTGCCGGAGACGGCCCGGAGAAAGGCTGGCTGGAGACCTTGGCGCAGACACTGGGGGTCGCCGGGCGGGTGAGCTTTCTCGGCGCCGTTGCCAATCCGGCGTTGCCGGAACTTTACCGGCGCGCCGCAATCTTTGTTTCTGCCTCGCAAGAGGAAGGTTTCGGCCTGACGCTGGTGGAGGCGCTGGCATGCGGCTGCGCGGTGATCGCTGCGGATTTGCCTGCTATCCGGGATGTCATTATTCACCAGGACACGGGTTTGCTGGTAGCTCAACAAGATCCGGAAGCCTTCGCCGGGGCAGTCGTGAAGTTGCTGGCGGAACCGGATGTGCGCAGACAACTGGCGGTTAATGGCAGAAACCACGTAGCAAGGAACTTCGACTGGGCCGAAATTTCTTCCCGATATGCAGCAGCATTTGAAAGATTGATCCTGGAGCGCGCATGACAAATTGTGCCATTGCCCGCCATATTTGCGAATCGCGGGGCATCGATCTATCGATTACCCATTTCCTCGCAGACAGTGGAGGGTGTTGTTAAGAATGTCCCCTGATATCGCAAGCTTATGGACATGCCGATGACTGCGGGCGGGCAGGTTTCCGTGTCGCTGACTTTTCTCTTGCTGTCCCTGTGGATGCACCACAGGAGCGTGCGCAGGTTGGCGAATTCAGTTGCCATGCTGCTTGCTTCCCTGTTGTCGCTGATGCTGTATGCGATTTACTTCGTGTCTGATTATTTCACGGCGGACGGCATCAACGATGCCGTTATTTACCATTTGAAGTACGGGCTGTCCGGAGCGGGTTTTGCGGAATATGCCGGAATCGCCGTTTCCGTTACGGTCGGGATGGTACTGTTACTCGCCCTCCTGGTTTATGCCGAATCGAGGAGGTATTCGCCGCACACATCTGGCGCATCCGGGAAATTGCGGCACGGCAGCGCTGCGGCGCTGGTATGCGCCGCGCTGTCCCTGACGGTCAACCCTGCAACCGCCGATGTTTACGAACTGGTTTTCGTGGCTTCCCGGCGCACGATGGGAGCGTCCGTGACCAATTTCCATAGCGATCCGGCGCTAAATGCCGAATTCGACGGCTATTACGATCACCCCCGGTTGACACGGATCGATGGAGGGCACCCGAACCTTGTGTTTATTTACGCGGAAAGCCTGGAGCGCACCTATTTCGACGAAAAAACATTTCCCGGGCTGACTGCCAGATTGCAGGAGCTGGAAGCCCAGGCGACATCCTTCACCAATATCGCACAAGTGTCAGGCACAAGTTGGACGATCGCGGGGATGGTCGCAAGCCAATGCGGCATTCCGCTGTTCACGCCGTCCCACGGCAATTCCATGTCGGGTATGAACAAATTTTTACCGGGTGCATTCTGTCTGAGCGACCTGCTGAAAAACGAAGGCTATCATTTGGCGTATCTCGGAGGCGCCAAGACGAAATTTGCAGGGAAAGGCACCTTCTATGAAACACACCAGTACGATGAGGTTGCAGGGAGCGGCGAGCTTCTTCCCCTGCTCCAGGATCCGGCATACGCCAATGCATGGGGGCTTTATGATGATTCCCTGCTCGATCTTGCCTATGAAAAATATCTGAGGCTGGCGCAAGCGCAACAGAAATTCGGATTGTTCCTGCTGACGATGGATACACATCATCCCAACGGGCACGGCTCCGGAAAATGTAAAGAAATGCCCTATCGAGACGGAGAGAATTCCATCCTGAACGCGGTATTTTGCGCGGATTACTTGCTGGCTGAGTTTGTCGACCGCATCAGGAATTCCCCATTCGGCAAAAATACAGTCATCATATTGGCCTCGGATCACTTGGCCATGAGAAATTCGGCGTACGATTTGCTGGAGGGACAACCCAGAAGAAACCTGTTCATGATATTAAGCCCCGATAACGGTCAGGGGCGGAAGGTGCATACGCCGGGGTCGACGCTGGACATCGGGCCTAGTTTTATGCCCTTCATGGGATACAAGGCGCAACTCGGCTTGGGCAGCGACTTGTTGAATATGGATCGCCAGGCCGAGGCGCGAGCCAATCATATCCGCGAGAGGTTATCCGCCTGGGGTGAGCCTGTCTCGCGCTTTTGGGGATTCCCGGCGATCAATGAATCTGTTGAAGTGGACGTGGAGAAATCCGTGGTCAGGATTGATGGTCAGCCCATTTCTTTCCCTTGTTTCATCGAGATCGATGGCCTGATGCAAACCGTAATAAAATTTCCCGGTTTTACCCCATCGATGGATTTAGTGCGGCAGAATTCCCGTGACAAGGGTTTTTTATTGCTGACAGAATGCATGGCCAGGAGCCCCCACTTGCCACAGGACAAGAGATGCCTCTTTGCGGGGCAAGGAAACCAGTTTCATAGCCAACTGGTTCTGCATGGCAATATGCGGTTTTCAGCGGATGATGTGCGCCGCATGACAGGAGTGCCGCAGTGAAGGATTGGCCAATTTTCCAACGGGCGCTCCGAGTAATATGGGCTGCTTTCTCAATGGCGTTCGACCGTAACAAGATGTTATTGGCAGTAGCGGGGGTGATGATGCTGTTGTTGAATGTCGAGGTTGCCATGGCAGAAGTTCGCTACCACCATAACATCGACAATAAAAAATGCTGTCTGATCATCGCCCACGCCGGAGGGGGGATCGAGGGTAATTCCTACACAAACAGCGAAGAAGCCATGCTTGCCAACCTGAAGGAGGGGGTGCAAGTATTCGAACTGGATTTTGCAAAAACAAGAGATGGCGAATGGGTGAGCACACATGACTGGAAGCTATGGAAAAACCAGACCCAATTCAAGGGCGAAATACCGCCTACGTTTGCCGAGTTTTCCGCACACAGGCTTGCAGTTCAAGGTCAGAGAATAGTCAACCGCTCCTATGAGGCCATCGCAATGCCGTTTCTCGAAAGTGTGATGGCTCGCAACAAAAACATGATCTTGATTACCGACACCAAATACAAACTCAAGGAACTGGCCAATACACTAAAAAACAGCAAAATTTTCCAGAATATCTATCCGCAGGCATATTCGCCAGAGGACGTGGAAATGCTGGCAGGATTGGGATACAAGAATATCATTCTCACGATCTATCATATGGATATCACAAGCCCAGACCGTTTAATCAAGCGGATCGAACCAGTCGCAACAAAACTTCATGCGTTGACAGTCCCCATGGATTTTTTCGCGGGAAATTACCAGGCGCTGACAAAAATGGGTATGCCGATATATGTACACGGTCCGCCAGCCAACATCAACTCAAGAGAACTGCACGCCCGTTTCAAGCGGCTCGGTGCCTCGGGCTTCTATGTGGATTGAGCGGGTGCGGTACCGATGACGATAATGGAGGAAGCAGCAGTTGATACATTATTTAAGGGCGAATCTCCGCACTATGCGTATTCGTGAATAAAGCGAAATGACAGGTCGAGCCGAATATCCGCTTATCTCGGTTTGCATTGCCAACTTCAATGGTATGGACATCATTGACGATTGCCTGCGCTCTGTGCAAAACCAGATTGATACGCAGCCGTTTGAAATCATTGTCCACGACGATGCTTCCACCGATGGATCGGCAGAATATATCCGCATCCATTACCCGGATGTCGTACTTTTGCAGAGTCTGGAGAATGCCGGATTCTGTGTTAGCAATAATCGCATGGTGGCACAAGCGCGCGGCAAATACATCCTGCTGCTCAACAACGATGCCACACTATTTCCTGATGCCCTGCTGACACTTCATGCATATGCCGAAACACAGTCCAGTGGCTGCATATTGAGCCTGCCACAGTATGATGCCGCAACAGGGAACTTGATCGACATCGGTAGCCTGAGCGATCCTTTTTTGAACCCAATACCGAACATGGATGCCAAAAGGGGCGATGTCGCCATGGTGTCGGGTGCATGCCTGTGGATTACCAAAGTTTTGTGGGAAAAACTGGGTGGCTTCCCGGAATGGTTCCATACGCTGGCCGAAGATGCGTACCTTTGTTTCCGCGCCAGAGTGGAAGGATATTCCGTGCAGGCGTTAGGCAGTTCCGGCTTCCGGCATTGGGTGGGGAAAAGTCTGGGCGGCGGCAAGGTGACCGCGCAAAACCGGCTGGCGACATCGCACAAACGCCGCGCACTTACCGAGCGCAACAAGAGCTTCGTGATGGCACTTACTTACCCAGCTCCGCTGTTTCAACTGGTTTTTCCCTTGCACCTTGTACTGCTTCTGGCGGAGGGCTTGATACTCGCCTTGATCAAAAGAGAATGGCGGGTGTTTCGGGAAATCTATTTGGCATGCTTCATGGCGTTGTGGCTGGAGCGCGGGAGAATCTTGCGTTTGAGGCGGGAAATACAATCCAGAAAGAAAATTGGCCCGAGGCTATTTATGTCCGTGCTCAAGCTGCCACCCCACAAGTTGAGGATGTTGTTGCGGCATGGGGTGCCGCAGTTGGAATGACTCGGGTTTTCGTTCATGATACGTGCTTTACGGATTGGATTTGCGTGTGCAGCAAAATGAAACTGACTGAATTATCAGGCGAGAGGTAGCCATTCATGCTGCGAAAAATCAAGGAGGCTATCAGGATCGTCCGCCATAGCAGGACAAATGCCTTTGGCGTCGACATTCACAAGGCTTTTGTGGATGGACATTTTTACTCGCCTATCGTGAACAGGGCGGAGCTGCGCCGGGATGAGGCCAGAATCTGGCCTGAGGATGCTGATGTTCTCGGAATCGACTTCAATGAGACTGAGCAGCGGCGTTGGTTGAGCGATGTATTGCCGCGACATTTGCCATTTTATGACTACCCGGATGAGCCGGGCACAGATACGGATGAGCATGCGTTTTATTCGAGAAATCCGGCATTCAGCTGGCTGGATTCCAGAATGTTGTTCACAGTGCTACGCGAACAACGCCCACAACGGATGATTGAAATTGGCTCAGGGTTTTCGTCGCTGCTTGCGGCAGATGTTAATTGCCGCTTTCTTGATGGCAAGCTTGATTTAAGCTGCATTGAGCCGTATCCCCGCGATTTTCTCCGTCGAGGGGTGCCGGGTATTTCGAGATTGATTGAGCATCGTGCTCAGGACGTGCCACTCGAGATGTTCTCGACGCTCGAAGCCGGTGATATTCTGTTTATAGATTCGTCGCATGTTTCAAAAACGGGCAGCGATGTCAATCATATCTGTTTCAGGATTTTTCCCCGGCTCAAAGAAGGTGTTTTGATTCATATTCACGATATCTTTCTGCCGAACGACTATCCGAAGAATTGGGTGCATGATATTGGCCTTAACTGGAATGAGCAATATCTTGTTCAGGCCATGCTAATGTACTCTCGCGGCTTTGAGGTAATATTTGGTTGCGCTTACGCACTGGCGCGATTCCCAGATCTCGTCAAACAGGCTTTGGGAGGGGAACTGTATGGCGGCGGCAGCCTTTGGTTGCGCAAATTGCCTTTGTGATCGCGAAGATCAGGACGCCATGAACATGCTTAGACTCGTCAAACGCATCTGGCAATCATTGCCGTTGTCGGATCATAACCGCTGGAGAATCACCGCACTTCTGCTTGAACCGATTCTGCCCTTCATTCAGGGCGGGATAGTTTATAACGCATATTTGCGTGAGAAAGAGTGGCAGCAGAAGCGCATTCGCCCATTTTACGGTGACCCGTTTCCGCTGCTTCCGCAGCAGGCCAAGCCGGACATCATTTTCTGGAGTGTGATCGACTGGCACCTGCGCATTCAGCGGCCCCAGCACCTGGCGCGCGGCCTTGCCGCTCGCGGGTATCGGGTTTTCTATATCTCCACCACTTTTGCCAAGAACACGAGACGCGCAGGGTTTGAGCTGGAGCAACTTGACAGCGAAGGGAGGTTGTTCAGTACCCGGTTTTACATGAAGGGAAGCCCCCGCATCTACTTTGCCCCGTCGCGAAGCGATGATGCGGCTCGCCTCAAGGCCAACACCGCCGCCCTATTGGAATGGACGGGCAGCCGGGACATCATTTCCGTTATTCAGCACCCGTACTGGTACTCAACGGCAATGGTATTGCCTGACAGCCATTTTATCTATGACTGTCTGGATCACCACGCGGGGTTCGGCACTTCCGGCGAGGATATTGCGGCACTCGAGATTGCCATGCTCAAGAATGCCGATGCGGTTGTGTCAACTTCGCAATGGCTGCATGATCTGGCCGTTGCGCACAATCAGAACGCTAGCCTTATCCGCAACGCGGCGGAGTATGATTATTTTTGTGTTCCTCCCGCCTCGGTTTTCCGCGATTCCGGTGGGAGGCGTGTGCTCGGCTATTATGGAGTTATCGCGGAGTGGATGGATGTGGATCTGCTTGCGGCGGTAGCCGGATCGTTTCCGGATTGCCTTTTGCTGCTCGTGGGTGCGGTCGAATGCGGCGCCAGGCAGCGACTAGCCGGTTTTACCAACGTTCTATTCACCGGTGAGGTTAAGTACGCCGAGCTTACGCATTACCTGTATGGCATGGACGTGTGCCTTCTGCCTTTCCGCGTGACACCGCTTACCCTGGCCACTAATCCGGTGAAAATTTACGAGTATCTCTCGGCCGGGAAGCCTGTCGTGGCGATTGATCTGCCAGAAATGGCGCAATTTGAAGGGCTTGTTGCCACAGCTAACGGGTACGACGAGTTTCTTGCCAACGTAGGCGAAGCCCTTGCGATCCCCGCCGGAGCCGGTGCCGACGCACGACGACGCTTCGCTATGCAGCACACATGGCATCACAGGGTGGACGATTTCATTGAGGTCATAGACAGGTTGCCGAAGCCGCTTGCGAGTATCGTCGTTCTGACCTACAACAATCTCGAGCTTACTCTTGCCTGCCTAGACAGTATAGAGAGATTCACCGAGCAGGGGCGTTACGAAGTGATTGTCGTGGATAATGCGTCTGACGATGGAACGCGGGCTTTCCTGCCACAATGGGCTGGCACAAGAGCTGATAGGAAAATCGTACTCAACAATGAAAATCGCGGCTTCGCCGCAGGTAACAACCAGGGGCTTGCCCTCGCGCGCGGCGAGTATCTTGTAATGCTTAATAACGACACGGAAGTCACACAGGGTTGGCTGCCCACCCTGATGAGCCATCTGCGGCACGATTCATTGCTCGGCATGGTTGGCCCAGTGACCGATAATATCGGCAATGAGGCACGTGTCAGGCTGAGCTTTCGCAACAACGACGAGATGCTCAGCAAGGCTCGCACCTATACCCTTGCACACATGGGAGAAATTATTCCAATACGCACTCTTGCATTTTTCTGTGTCATGATGCCACGTCAGGTTTATGAAAAAGTTGGGCCTGTTGACGAGTCTTACGGCCAGGGTTTTTTTGAGGATGATGACTACTGCAGGCGAGTTGAGCAGGCTGGATGGAGAATTGCCTGCGCCGAGGATGTTTTTGTCCATCATCACCTTTCTGCTTCCTTTGGCAAACTGGGCAAGGGAAGACAGGAGTTGATGGAACGAAACCGCAAGGTTTATGAGGCCAAGTGGGGGCCATGGATTCCTCACAAGTACCGGTGAGCGGCAATGGCGGAATTTACGAGAAAGCTGATTTTGGTGGCCAGGGAATTTTACAACCTGGTAGCAGCACGGCTTGATGAATTGTCCGGGCCGGGCGATGGCGAGATAATGTTCCGCTGCAATGTGTGCGGGCGTATGTCCGTGGTAGGGGAGGCAAAACTTACGCGCGAGGAGGCAACCTGCCGGTGCGGATCGTCGGTAAGGTTGCGCTCCATTGTCCATGTTCTTACGCTCGAATTGTTTGGCAAAAGCCTTGCCATTCCCGATATTCCCGTTTGCCATGGCTTGGTGGGTATCGATATGAGCGGTGCGGCAAATTACGCAGAGCGGTTGGTAGGGCGGATTGGCTATGTCAATACATTTCTGCACAAGGAACCTTGCCTTGACATTGTTTCACCAGGAAAAGAATGGTTGTCGCGCTGCGACTTTGTAATTTCGTCGGATGTCTTCGAGCATGTCGCGCCACCGGTTTCCCGCGCTTTCGACAATACCTTTCGCTTGCTCAAACCCGGCGGCATATTCGTGTTTACTGTCCCGTACACAAAGGGTGGAGCGACGGTGGAGCACTTTCCAGAGCTTAGCGATTATCGCATCGAGCGGCGCGATGGTAAACGAATTCTGGTCAATCGCTTATTCGACGGACGAATTCAGGAGTTCGACGATCTTGTATTTCACGGCGGGGAAGGTGAAACATTGGAGATGCGTGTTTTCTCGGAATCTGGAGTGCTGGGCGAGTTGGCGCGTGCTGGTTTTTCCGATATTCGCATCCATGCGGAGCCATGCGTGAGGTTTGGGATCGTATGGGAACACCCATGGTCATTACCCATTACAGCGAAGCGTCCAGCTGCATCAAGCTTCGAGCCGTAGGCTCCTAAAATATGTTTGATATTGAATCGATCATGCAACATCTGATGCCGTACTATCGGTACGCGTAAGCTTGGCATTTCGTAAAGTGCGGACACAGCTTGGAATCTCAATTGGAATAATGGCTCTTGCAGGCAGCGAGTTGCCTTCCTATTCGGTCGGCATTTGCCATGATTGTAAGCGTATGCGGTTTTTCGGGAAGCATTGGCAGACAAGCACCATCAACAACAAAAACTCCATCAAGCCCGTTAACTTCGCCATACGGCGATGTCTCTCCGCGAGACGGCGATACCTTCATCGGAAGTGTGCCCGCATAATGGATATCAGCGCCTGGCGAGGCAACTGTAAAGCTGCCTGGTAGCAGCACGGCACCCAAACGCCGGTAAGCCCTGCTTAACGCTCTGTTCGCTTCATGCATCAGCGGCTGGGCTTCACCGCCATACTTTCCGGAAATGATCAGCGATTCGTTGTTGTCAAGCTTGGCTTCTGCGGCAGTTAGTCGCCCTGGTAAAAAAAGGTTTCCAACGACGCATGAACTCAACAAACCGCGCAGCAAATCCATGCTACATCGTCTTCTCATGGGGACATGGCGTGCAAACTCTGATAACTGGATTCCCGTTGTGGAAAAAGTGGAGCCATGCGCGGTATAGTCACCGTGAAGTGACAGAGTGAACGACAACTGCCCCAGTCCGAATCCCGGCATCCTGGGGGCGCCTGTCATTTTGGGCAGCCACAGTAAAAATGCGGCAGTCGGGCACGACAATACTGGTACGGGTTGCGTGTAATTCAGCGATTTCAAGACTATTCTGGTGGTGGCCAAGGTTCCGGCAGCCATTACTATTTTGCCGGCTGAAATTGATTTCAAACCGCTATCTGAAGTGCCGCATCCTTCGATGCGCCAACCGCCTTTCGAACACTTTAACTCTTCCACGACAAAACCAGAAAGTTCACTAAAATTTTTATACCTGCGAAGCGCGAGAAGATCGTATGTTGCGGAATACAGCGAATGCCTCTGGCATCCCCAAAGGCAGTTCCCGGAAAGGTTGCATGCTTGCCGCCCGAAAATATCCTCACTCAGCACCGCAACTCTCGAATGCCCCAGCTTGAATCCCCGCGAATGAAGTATTTTTCTTTGGTCAGAATAAAGCCGAAACATGTACGCATGTGAAATATCCATCGGTATTGGTGGTTGCGCGTATTCGTCCAGCATGAAGTAGTCTGACAGGTCATCGTCGGCTTTGCCGCTGATACCCATGCGCCGGCTGACCTTTGCATAAGATAGATCCAGATCTGAAGCGGGAAAGGGAAGTTCGGAAATTTCGCCAGGCGAGAAACGCGCTACCCCGCATCCCCAGGCATTTGACAAGCCTCCCTTTGCCAGTGAGCCAACCGTGATGAAAGATTTACCCTCTATCCGGTTTTCATGCCCGAAGCCATCGAAAGCATAAGCATGAAAAGGCACTCGCAACTTTGGCGAAACGGCATCGAGCATTTTTAGCGCATGAAAATCTTTACCGACCATCCATTCCCATTGCTTGTCATCGTTTGCACGTGCAGAAAGAAAATCCGTCTCTGGTGGATTTATATCTGGCCGCTTCCCACCGTCTACCATCAGTACACGCAGACCCGCCTCAACCAGCGGGAATGCTGCCGAGACACCTGCTGGGCCGCTGCCAACAACGATGACATCGAAATCCGGAGTCACATGGAGCCTCGCGCGCGAGCTAGCGCATGGCGGGTCAGGAACAGAAAAAATGGTCGTAATATTCGCCAGAGTAGCTCGCATACCATTGCGCTGCCAATAGACAGCAAACTGTTCAATCTGCCATATTTGCGATCGAGTTGAAGATAACGGTATGCGCCAGATGGTGTAGCTTCTGCCAGCACTGTTGCGGTATCGATCCGCCAGGAAAATTCCGCCCATGTTCTTTGGTCCGTCCATGCAGAATGGTCGAGCAATGACAATAAAATAGGGCGGCTCAGGAAGGTTTGCGGCAAATCTAAAGCTTGCCCGTCGCGCAGGGATTCTATTGTGCGGACATAGCGACGCAAAACAGCGTTGCCTGGAAAATCTTTCAATACATAAACTAGCAGGGCACGCCCTTCTTTCAGTAATTTCCTCCTTCGATCGCTGCCCGATGGGTGCATCCCGGAGTGAAGTGGGCGTAGCGTAAGCCCGAGCTGCTTGAGGTCGGGTGCAGTATCCATGACAGGCAAATCGAAAAGCGAATGCAGGCGTTCCAGTTTGAGCCGAGTTTGCGATGTTTTGCCCAGGAGGGGAGCCAGCATGTCGACAAGCCTTACCGGCGCAGGAACGAAACTACGCTGGCAACGGAGCCGTGATTTGGCAATCTCGGCTAGAAATTTCGAGAATGGAACAGGTTCGGGCGCGGCAAGAAAATACACACCAGGGCGGGCACCCTTAGGTTCGGCAATGCGAAGCAATCCTTCTGTGAGATCATCGATGTGAATCGGTTGAATGTCGGGGGCGGGCATGAAGGCGGGAAGCAATGGCAATTCTTTGATAGTCCTTGCCAGCGCACCGAACAGCCCGCGTAGTTCTCCGCCATAAACCTGCCCAGGCCTGACTACCCAGCCGCCTGCAGAAAGTACCTCCTGCTCAATGCGCCACTTAGTCCGCCCATAGGCGGTAGGGGCGTCAGCTCGCGCCGTCTGGCTGGACACAAATATAAATCTTGCATCTGCCTCCTGAGCAGACTTAATCAATTTTCGTGCGGCGGACACCTCGCTGTTTTCGCACAGGCTATCTGTGTGTGTGGTGTTTGCTGCAAGATGAATAACGGCATCGATCCCCGTTGGCAATACGATCGAATCGTCAAATGACAAGTCAAAAAAAACCCATGGTATCGCGAAGAATGCAGGCCTTTGACGTGAGGCTGACACAACGTCGTGGCCACGCTTTAATGCAAAGAATGTCAGGCGTGTGCCGATGTAGCCAGTGGCACCTGTTACTAGGATTTTCATCAGGATGAACCAGTCATGACAACGCCAGCGATTATCAGCAGCACACCCAACCCATACCTGATGGTAAGAACCTCGCCGAACAACCACGCTCCAAGCAAGGGCACGAAAACAAACCCTAATGCAAAATACGGGTATGCTTTGGAAATCTCGACATATCGAAGCGCCCAGACCCAAAGCCCCGAAGAGGCGATGTACATGGCACCAGCAATTATCAGGATGCCAAGGACACTGATATCGTAAGGAGTGCCTATTTTGTTGTAATTGACAGCGGCTTGTTTGAACAGTACTTGTCCTATCGTCATCACCGCTACGCAAGCCAATATGATCCAATTTCCACGATCAATCACTGCATTCCTCCTTGGTTGATTATGTTTTTATATGGCAGATATAAAAAAGATTCAGATCGGGAGCGGGAATGCGTGATGGGTACCAAAACTCGGACACGGTTTCAAAGTGGTGCCGAATGAAGACGACCAGATTGAAGATCGAATTGATATGCTCAGCGGCCTGAAGGTAATCATAGGCAATGCCGAGTTTCATGGCGTTCCGCCGAGGTCCAAGGTGACGTCCAAGGCGCCACAGCATGCCTGGATCGCATGGCAAGACGATCGAAATAGTACCATCTGCTCGAACGACCCTGTTCCACTCCCTCAATACGTTAACCGGGTTTGGCAGATGCTCCAATACATGTGTAGCGATCAGTCTGTCAAAGCTGTGGTCTGGGTAAGCAAGCTCGGTAGCGTTCTGCATTTCGGTGATTAACGATCCGCCCGTTAGTTGGCTTGAGTATTTCCTGGAGGCAATTTCCAGCATGGCATTATTGCTGTCCGTCATTACGTACTGCCGAAAGCTGTGTTTCACATAGGGGAAATGATGCCCAGAGCCAGCGCCTACTTCAAGTACGCGATCGTAAACGCATCCTTTGGGTAATGTTTTTTCCAAAAGCCGGTGACTCATCTGAAGAAAAGAACCGGCTAGCGTTCGTTCGGTATTGTTCGTATCGTAGCTTTGTATGTAACTCAGTTCATAGGATGGCGCATCACGCATAATTTTCCTTCTTTCGCCTTCGAGAACGATTATTCTTTGCGTATTACCAGAATATGGTGCAGCGCAATCCATCTATTGAACGGAGAAAGCAACTTTTCCAGCAAGCGAACCAAACCAATGAATGAATCCGGCAGAAGCTGCCTGAAGTTCAGGCCCCCAGAGAGCAGATATTTCAAATAATTCCCCACAAGCTCCTGGTGTACGATCTTGAGCGACGGGTATTTTCGCTCATATTCTTTTCGATCGCGGACAAATACAATGTAACTGAGCGCCTGATTGGCACCATACATCGGGCCTGCTGCGGGAATTTCCCAGGATGGGTATGCTTTATCGAAACTTTCGGTGCGAAACAATCGTTTATACAGGAATTCAGCAAACGGCCCATAATAAGGCTCAAGCAATATGGCTCCTCCACCCGGTACCAGCACTCGATCAAGCTCGTGCAAAAATCGGTCAGGATGGGAGAAATGATGAAAACAATTCTGTCCGAAAATTGTCCTGACCGATGTGTCCCCAATATCCATTGCCTCCGCATTAATCACACGATCCAGATGCGGCGCCTCGATGATGTCCGTAGCCATTACTTCCGGGAAAGAATCGCGCATCGGCGAAACGCCGGCTCCCAGTTCAATCTCGATACCGCTGCCGGATAAAAACTGTTGATCCAGTTTTCTGAACAAGTGATGAAATTCGGTGAAAACATCACGCAGCATGTGTTTTTTTTCAAGCATTCTGCGGTGCAATTCCAGGCGGTTTTTTCCATCGATATCCATTCCGTCGAGTAGCGGGTCGCGCAGACAATCAAGAAGATGCCTCATTCCATGGCCTTTTGATCTGGAACGACCCGCGCCTGAAACCCGCGATGCCTCGGTCTGCGCGGCACCGCAGCAATGTCATAACCCAGAAACGCCAATACAAGTTGCAGCCCCATGAGAATGGGCAGGGCAGCCAGCATGACCGTGCCTGCCGGCGTGACAACACCTTCGCGTGCCGACTCAAGCCATTGATAACCGCCAAAGCTGGTGCCTGCTGCTAGCAGCGCCATGCCTAAAGGCAGTTCTATCGATGCCAACGACAGATCGCGCAGATAGTAATTATAAAAAATACGCTTTATAAAATTCCTCATATGCTTGACAAGAAATTCTCCGGCTATTTTTGAAATTCTGAGATTGCTGATTTCATCGCCATATTTTGCGTTCATTGGCACATCGACAACAACTGCGCGTAATATATTGAGCCGAAACAACATGTCGGTTTCAAAGAAATAACGCGGGCTGATTTTTTCAAACGGCAGGCGCTGGGCAACTTCAGCATGGATTGCGGTGTATCCGTTGGCAGGGTCGAACAAATCCCAATATCCCGAAGACAGTTTCGTCAACAGCGATAACACCGCATTGCCGAACAGGCGCGATTTGGGCATAACATGAATTTCTTCGAGATCAAAAAAACGGTTGCCTTTGGTGTAATCGGCCTCTCCAGCCAGAATCGGCTCGACAAAGCCGGGAATAAGGCGGGTATCCATTTGCCCATCCCCGTCCACTTTAACGATCACAACTGCACCATCGGCCATAGCAGCGCGATAGCCGGTCATTACCGCCCCCCCCACCCCTTGATTGTTTTCGTGATAGATCACCCGGACACGCCGATCCTGGCAATGAGCCTCAACGTGTTTCCCTGATTTTTCGGGGCAGGCATCATCTACAACATAGATTCGCCATACTTCATTTCCGATGCCGTCGATAACATCCATAACATGCCTTTTAACTTTGTAGCAAGGAATAACAACAGCGATAAGGTGGCTTCCGGCGTTGCCATGCGCTGCTTGATTCTTCTCGTAGCTTGATATCGCGGTAATCATTGTCGTAACGAATTTCCCTTGAATTCCAGCAGAACTGACGAATTTCCGTTAACGTAAACTTTAGCGTTAGCGGCATTAAGCGGCGCTATCGCCTCCATTGAATGCTCGGCCCATGTTGAAGAGCACTCGAAAGTTTTAATATCTGCGCCAACAGAACGTCCCCCAGCATCAAGCCAGTTTACCTGAACACGTCCCAATGCCGCTTCTTTGGCGCAACGTGCGACAACGACATTCAGGTACCGTTGGCCAGGGGAAACGGCAACTACCTGAGTAGCTGGAGAAACGACACTTGCCAGAATAATCCGCATCTCGGCATCGTAAGTTGCGCCTGGCGCCAAGGTCCATCCTTGAATCGACATAAAATCCGGGTTCGAAAGCAGCTCGGTTTTGTATCGGTAGTCGTCTCGGATTCTTCTCACGCTTATCGAACCGTAATCCACTAACTTTTCAGTTGCTTTTTCGATGAGAGCGAGTGTCTCAGGCACTCTTTTTCCACCTATCCCGCTCCAGTTTGAATCCAGAATGACAAAATCGACATGCCGCTTCAGTAAAACATCGGCGGCATCTTGTTCCGTCCGCATCGAAGCGATTTCCCCCTGAAATACGTGGTTATACCAATTTGGATAAAGCGCATTTGCCGCTAATCCAGCAGTCAGAGGTTGAGAAAAAACGGCTACAGGAGCTCGTCCGATATTAAGGCGATTGACCGACCCGACGACATTTCTAATAGGTAAACGGCCTTGCAGGTAATGCTCGCGACTGGATTCGCTCACGATCGAGCCGAGTGCAAAGTCGCGATATTGCGCGCCCGCATTGAGAAACAGAAGATTCAGCGCTATGGTAGCCGCAGACACGCCATACCAGCAATATTTAATAAGTTTCCGGTCAGAAAATGCTGCGCTTAGCGCCACGCCCATAGCTGCCGCCAATATAGCCCATGCAGGAAAAGCATACCGGAAATAGCTTACGGACTGAAAGATCAGGGCGATCATCAATACCCCAATCAGAACCAGGGCACCCCCCTTGCGCTGCTTAGTGGCAATCAGCATGACCAGAGAAGGCAGAAATAATAGCAACCATTGAAAACCGGAAGCTCCGGATTTTGCCTCAAGATACTTCCCGGATTCAAATGTCGCCCGATAAAGAATGTCCCACGTTAAACCTTTGCCGAATATTGATGCGCTATCGAAATTGATAAACGGGTAATAAGGTGACTGGAAGAGGGCGTTGAAAAAGGGGAAGACAGGGTTGCCGGTCAATTGCCATGCAGTTATGTAGGGAATTGATCCAATCGCCAGAAACAGGCCGAGTCCAAGCGCCAATAATGTCAGGCTAGCCGTCTTGTACCATGATCGGTATCGCCAAACCAGCACCAGAAGGAGCACGGGCAATATAGTAAGGGTTACAGCTTTTGCTGCCGCAGCAAACCCGAGCAGTAATCCGGCAACCGGCAAATCAAATCCTGGATTGTCCAAAGTCGAAGAAGTTCTAAGGACAGTTAATGTGCCTGCAACGACAAACGACGCCCAAACCGATTCAATAAATAAGCTACTGCCCTCCATAAAAGTCAGTGGCGTCGATAAAAAAACAAGAACTGCCCATCTTGCGCCGATGACCGAGCCGCTCGCCCACCATACAAGTTCTCGTACCAGCCAGCCGAGAATGAAGATAAAGCCTGCATTGATCAATCGTGCTGCCGTTTCTCCTGCCAGCAGGTAGCCGATAGAGAAAATCCAGTCGCCCAGCATCGGCATGACAGCCCAAACATAAGTGCTGGCATCAAAACTCCATTGGTGGCGCTGTGCCAGATGTGCTGGAACAAACAGATGCATCGCCAGTGCATCATGACCCACTTCAGGCATCAGGGCGACGATAAAATAAACCAGAGCGACAACAACGATAGCAACGTCGATCATGTTAACGCCAAGCTCTGCTGGGCTCTTTTGCACCATCCAAACCCAAAGATTTTTGGTTTTTTCTGCAACTAAGCGCCGATTCAGCACGATGGGTAATGCAAGGGCGATCCCGTACACACCCGGATAATTTACGGAAAAATGAGCGAGCAACCCGATTGCTGTGCCGTAAATGCCCGCTCCGATCAATATGCTTATCGGCCAGTTGTCGTGCTCGACCTTCGTGCGGATTCGAGCCAGAGCGGATTTCCCCAATAACGCAGAGGCCACGGCAAACCATAAGGTCACCAGCAGAGGCCACAGAGTGCCGGATAAAAGCGCCAATCCGATGGCAATGGCAAATCCAGCGAATAGGGGTTTTTTTTTGCTTCCCGCAGACACTATAAAAACCAATACAGTGCAAGCGGTCAAAAAAATCACATAGCGAGCCAGCCCGCTTATGTCCTGCCACGGCAAGGCGCGCGGCCACGGCAGGTGCGCAAGCCCCCAAGCTGTTAGCATTACGCCTGTTATGAGCGCAAGGCCGACAAATATCGCGCTACCCCGGCTTATCATTTGTCAGTTTTTGAACAGCAATGCGGTTCTGTAATTGTGCTGCACATTTCAGGGGTATTCCCTCCGGATACTTGGTCCGTTTATTGAATCCTGGCGCGAAAAAATCCGCCTCTGCCAGATAATTGCAATGTCGCAATAATTGGTTGATATTATTGTACAATACTCAATTCGTCCGTTGTTTGTAGTAGCGCATTATGGACTACTTTTCTCTGAAGCGGTGCAGTGAGCCAAACTCCACTCGCCATGCGTGAATAAAGTCGAACTGTGTCATGCTTTGCATGTTCACCATGATTGTTTTGGAAATCTGGGTGACCAGTGCCTGTTGAAATATATATCTGCAGTGGATGATGTGCGAGTCTGGCTATCTGATTTTTCGAGGCAATAGATGGAGTGCTCCGGTGTGTGTGTGTGTTCTGTGAAGATCAGTATTGTGGATGCGGCGGCGGCATCTCGACCCCGGGGTTGTGCGACGCCGGGCCTCGCCGCCACCTGCCCCAGCCCGCTGGTTGAAGAGTTATGATGGGCAGAACTGTTCTATGCGTAGTCGGAACGCGCCCCGAGGCGATCAAGATGGCACCAGTCATCCGTGCACTGAAGGGGAAGCCGGATATTGAGGTGCGTGTGCTCGCAACCGCGCAGCACAGGGAGATGCTCGATGATACATTTGCGCAATTCGGAATTTCCCCAGATATCGACCTCGATATCATGCGTCATGATCAGACGCTTGCCGACCTGACCTCACGTTTGCTCGCCAGCGTCGACAACGTACTTGCGCGGGAATGCCCGGATGTCGTCGTGGCTCAAGGGGATACCACTACGGTTTTTGCCGCAGCACTCGCCAGTTTCTACCGCCGCACCCCTTTCGCCCATGTCGAAGCCGGATTGCGTACCGGCGATTTCACGAATCCTTTCCCCGAGGAAATGAATCGGAGCTTCGTCGCGCGTCTTGCCTCTCTGCATTTCGCTCCCACTGCGGATGCACGCGCCAACCTGTTGCGCGAAGGTATTCCGGATGGTTCGATCCATGTAACCGGAAATACAGTTATTGACGCGGTGCGCTGGATGTCGGAGAGCAACCCCGCACATGGCCTTCCGGTCGACGAACGGATGCGGGTTATTCTCATGACCTGTCATCGCCGTGAAAATTTCGGGGCGCCTCTCGACGGAATTCTGGCCGCTGTCAGGCGCCTTGCAGGTTTGTATCCGGATGTTCAAATCGTTTATCCAGTCCATCCGAACCCGAATGTTGCAGGCCCTGCGCAGGCGGCTCTTTCGGGCATTCCCAATATTATTCTCACCGCTCCCCTTAATTACGCGAAGCTGGTTGCCCTGATGAAGGCTTGCTATTTCGTGATGACCGACTCAGGCGGGCTTCAGGAGGAGGCGCCTGCGCTGGGCAAACCGGTACTCGTGCTGCGCGACGATACCGAGCGCCCGGAGGCAGTGACAGCGGGGACGGTTGTTCTTGTGGGACACGATACGGAAACCATCATCAGGGAAGCCGAACGTCTCCTTAGGGACGAGGGGCGCTACCGTGAGATGGCTAGGGCGATTTCACCATACGGCGACGGACATGCGGGGGAAGGGATTGCTGCAATACTCGATAACTGGTTGGCTATGCGACATGGTAGTGCTACTTGATCTATATGGCTTTTGCGTGCAAATCCTATCTGGTTAGCTCACGATAATCCCACACCGGATAACATGTTGGGGGCATTGCCGAATGGGCCGGCGTTGCAACACAACTAAATTCGCCCCCCTAATAGTTGAAAAAACAGTGGTTTGGTTGCTCTGGGCTGCCATAGAGCCACTTACTGGTCGGCTCCCGTGGTACTCTCATAGAAATTCACATCGTCGATGAGAATATCCCTGAGGCGTGCTCGCTCTGCCGGGTCGAGGGGTGCCGCTTCATTCAGACCGGCTGACTTTTCGTGCTTGTTCAAATGAATGTCGGATGAGAGTGGGATGCCGAGCACATCGGACAATCTGGACAGATCCGTAGAGAAAGATTCGAAGCGTCCGATGAAGTGGAATGACTTCATGTCAACCGCCTCGAAGTAGTTTCGGGTCAGGATGTATCTCAACAGCGGTAGTCTTGCCGTTTCGAAAATGTCGAGGCGACGAGAAAGAAAATAGTCATGGAGAGCATGACGTCCCGGGCCGAGCGTTTTCCAGTATGAGTAAATAGAATGTAGCGTGTCGACCGGATGCCTGAGAAACGTAACCCTGAATGGGTTGCGGATGTTCGCGTACTTCTGGATGTGGAAATGGCCATGAACGGCCAAGCAGCCATCGGGCAATCCCGGCTGCCTTGCAAAGTAGCCGGCTGGATCAAGGTTGCGCGGGCTGTTGGGGTCGCATGGATCATCCATATAGTCGGGGAGTACCGAACCGTTACCGAGTGAGCCGCGCAACAAATGCAAGAACGTCGTTCCCGCTGTCTTGGGGAGGTGTACGGAAACAATCGTTCTGAATGAATCGGTCATGCGAATCTGGTACTCCTGAATATGCACTATAACGTGCTTTGCGGTTTTTCAGGTATCCTTTCCTTCATTTTCGGCAAATGATCGCAAGCGATTCCGGTCCTGACAGCGTAAATAGGCTAATAATCCGGAACCCTGCTGACATCGGTTGCAGCCAGAAGTCAGCACCATACTCCGTGTGAACGATCCAGCCGGATTTTTCAATCCCTGGCGTGCCGTGATAGCTGGGCGGCAGACCCCGCCTGCTCCGTGAGAGGCGGCCATAAATCAGCGGAATTGTGTAAATCATCGCGCCTCCAGCCTTGAGTGTGCGGTAGCACTGTTGCAAAGCGAGGATAGGGTCAGAAATGTGCTCGAGAACATCAGAATGCAATATGATATCCCACCTGTTGTCAGCGTAAGGTAGTGCCTGCATGTCGACATCCGGGAACTCAGCCAAAGTATGGTTGGGCAAACGCTTCAGCCATGGCGAAAGCCCGCCGGCCTCATTTATTTCGAGAACATGCATGGCTCTTGCCTGACGTGATTTGCCGCAGAATTCCTGCAGGGTGCCGCAGTACCCAACGTAGTCGAGGAACGCCCCTGCTAGGGTACGGCTGCGCAGATTGCACTGACAGTTTCGGCAGAGCTCGCCTTGCTGCCTGCCCATGTAATTGGCTTCCTCGGGTGTTAGTTCCCACGCTTCTATGAGATCTTTCCAGAGAATGGTCCGATGATCAAGGGTGCCGGAGCCACATACAGGGCAGCGATGGACAGACCGCTTGCCATATCGCTGCATCAATCGGTCAAGCATCTGATTTCCCCTGAATGTACCTCAGCTTCTTTCGTATCCACCGTACTGGTGCAGCCAAACGCCAGTATGTTGACCCATGAATGGCGGCCAGAAGATCGTTGGCGACCCGGTGCTCTTGGCGGAGCATGTTCAGTTCGTGAGTATGAGTCATAGTCCCGTCCAGGATACTGGCGGGTAGGTCTGGAAGGGGGCTGGGAGAGGCGATGGCCAGCAGGTAGGGAAAGGCGATCGGTTTCAAGTTTTCACGCGGGCCATCATCGGCCATCGAGAACGATAAGAAGTCTCTGCCATCATTGAGCGGAACCATCAATGAACCATAAACAATCTTTTGGCCGAGAAAAACGGCATAAGGAAAATGACGACTAATAAGTGCGATGAACTCCTCGGCGCGGAGTTCAAGGACATGGAATTCATTGTGGTAGTTCGGGTCGTTCGAGTAATGAGCCTTGTCCGGTGTCGACATGATGAGCATGCCATTCGTAGCCAGAACTCGGCGCAGTTCCGACAGCATGAGGTCATGTTCGGCGTGATGTTCCAGAGTCTCAAAACTGACTGCCAGATCAATACTTGCGTCCGGTAGATTGATGCTAGTGCATGCGCCCTGCAGGAAATTGAGGTTCATTCTGCGGTAAGTTGCCCTTGCGTGGGCGATTGTCTCTGCAGCAATGTCGATCCCGGTTACGTTGGAAGCGACTTCTGCAAGCATGTCGGAGCCGTAACCCTCACCGCAAGCAATGTCCAAGACGCGCTTGCTTCGTGCTAAGGCACGCGAAAAGGCATAACGATGGTAGTGTTCGAGAGCGAGATTTCCACCCAGTCCTGGCAGAAAGCGTTCTCCTGTCCAATCAAGATCGGTGCTATTGTGCATGTTCTCGAATGAGTGAGAGTTTTATGGTTTTCATGGGCAATCCAACCAGCACTTGTGCCACGCTGCTTGATTGGGCGTGAAAGACAATTGCTTCATTGATGCGATGCAGAGTTTGGTGCATGCCAGGTATACCATCGGCCGCAGTAATGCATATGGAATAATCGCCGACGGGCAATCTGGGCATACGAAACACGAAGCGCGCCTCAAGCACCGCATGTTGCGGTGTCACAACAGGAGTGGTCGCATATCTCAGATAGGTATTGTCGCCTATCAGCGCCAGCCCCAGACGGTTCTTGACTATAAATCCGATCACCGGGGCGGTGAGCGGTTTATGTGCTCGTACCAAGATAACAAGAGAAATCTCCTCTCCTCCAACGATATAGTTGAATGGTATCCCGGTCGAGCTTAACATTTTCGCATCAATAATGGTGGCCGCACCGGTACCGGAGGACGTCGCAGAGGTGTTGAAAGAAAACAGCTCGATGTCGTTTCGCGTTTGCGAACTATTGAGCAGGCTTTCGCGCCGGTCTTTCAGGCTCTTATCGTCGCACGGTCGGCTATCCTGAAAATCAGCCGGTGTGCGCATTCCCATTGATCTGGTTATGTAGTTTTCGCAAACAGCGGAGGGTGGCCCGATATCACGTACACCACCTTCGATCCAGATGGCCCGATCACTGACGGCGGAAATAGTGGCGAGATCGTGACTGACGATGATCAGGGAGCCGTGCCCATGAAAATCGGCAAGATGGCGCATGCATTTTTGCACGAAAACGGCATCACCGACAGATAGAGCCTCGTCTATAACAAGAATGTCCGCCTCGACGTGGGATATGGCAGCAAACGCCAACCTGACGAACATCCCGGTCGAGTAGGTGCGCACCGGCTGGTCGATGAACTCGCCGATATCCGCGAACGCGGCAATTTCGTCGAAGCGTTCATCCATCTGCGCCTTCGTGAAGCCCATCAGTGCGCCTTGGAAATAGACGTTCTCTCGCCCGGTAAATTCCGGATTAAACCCCGCACCCAGTTCCAGCAGCGCAGAGATGCGGCCGTTGACCTGCACAGAGCCGGAGGTTGGCTTGAGAATGCCGCAGATCAACTGCAGCAAGGTGCTTTTACCCGAGCCGTTACGCCCGATGATGCCGACCGTTTCGCCTTTTTTGATCTCGAAGGAAACATCCTGCAAGGCCGTAAATTCGCGGTGAAAGCGCATTCGCCCAAAAGTAAGCGCCTGCTTGATGCGGTCGCCGGGGTGACCGAAGATGCGGTATTTTTTAGTCAGGTTCCTGACCGAGATGGCGATGTCGTCAGCCATTTTAATTTGTGTCGCCGCTTCTGGCGATTTCAGCGGCAGCCCAGGTGAGCAGCAAGGCGATCAGACGGCCCGCTTCATTGCCGGATATCAGGTGAATGGTCTCGTCATCGTAACGAAACTCGACAGCGTAGGGCGTGAGGCAACGCAGCTCGATTACGCCAACGGGCGGCACGATGCCAACGTCGGCAAGTGTGCCTGCCAGCTCCTCAAGATCATGGGTGCGGCGATATTCCAGGCCACGCAGGCACATCACCGCTTTAAGTGCTTTTTCCGCAGCCTGTTGAGCATGGAAGCATGCAACGGCAAGGTCAACGGCGGGGGCATTCAGCAGTGCAACGAAAGCGGCCTGGTCGCGCCTGGCCAGGCGCATGAATCGCTCTGCCTCCTCACGCTGCGGTGTCATAAAGTATTTTTCCTTCTTTTTTTGCCCAGTAGGCTGCGGTTCCGGGTACCTGACTGCGGCGCTCAAATTCCTGTTCTGACAGCAACAGGAGATCGACCCCAACGCCCACACGACCAATGGCGCTCTTGAGGCGGAGGTATTCGGCTGCTTTGTCCGGCAGGTCATATTCCACGACCATCAAGTCCAGGTCTGAGGCTTCATCCGCCTCCCCTTTGGCGTAAGAGCCAAACAATATGACTTTGACCGGCTTTCGGGCTCCGGCTATCAGACGATGCGTAGCTTCGGCGATATTTTCCGGGCTTAACATAAACATCTCCTCACTTGCGGGGTGAAATTCCCGGCAAGAGCATCGGCGGATGGCGGGCATTTTTCCTGGATGCGCCGGAGGCAACGGCGCAGGGATTCCAGTTTCTGGGCTATCAGTTCGTTGTCCATGCGTTTCGCCTTTCTCTGAGAATGCGATGGTAGTACGGCATGAGATCAACATCTCCGCCATGCGCGTCATCATCAAGTCTGGATCCGAAAACACGCACGCGCGACCGGCTTCCAGCCACTTGGTGTGCAAGCTGGCGGATAAATTGAATTTGGTTGTCAGTCAGTCGCATGATTATTGAGGTTCCCCGGAAATTTCGAAAAATGATCGGAAATGATCGGGAGTTACCTGTGCGAGCAGATGAAATGCCGCATTATAACGTCCTTGAGCAGGGCATCCGGCGGTTTTTCCAGAGTTGATCGTGGGGTGACAATCATGCGCCGGTATCATGAGCGGAATGATGCAAACGTCTTTTCACAGCGCATCGGCAAATTCGTCCCGGCTATGCTGGAAAAAAGCGTAGCCGAGAATGGCTGCCGCCAGGCCGATGGCCAGCGCTGTGATCCAGGGTGTCCACGGTATCGGTGTTCCCAGTGCGGCGGCCCGCCCGGCTTCTATCACCGCGCCGAGCGGGTTGTGCAAATAGATGGGGCGCAGCGATTCGGGCACTGCACTCACCGGATAAAACACCGGGGACAGGAACATCAGCATCTGTACGAATAATGGCACGACCTGGGTCATGTCCTTGATGAATACGCCCCACGCGGAAAGAAACCAGGCAAAACCCAGGGCAAGCAGCAGGAGAGGGATGAGCAGCAAGGGGAATAGAAGCACGTCTCCGTGCAGATTGCCGGTCCAGGCCAATGCCGCCAGCAGAATGAGAAAATTGAATGCGCCATGCACCAGCCCTGCGCCGAGTGGAACCAGAGGCAGGATTTCTAGCGGAAAAATGATTTTCTTCACGAAGCTGGGATAGCCGCGCACCGCCGATGGCGAGCGCGATACGGCTTCGGCGAAGATGTTAAAGACGACCAGGCCGCTGTAAAGAATCAGCCAGAAGGGCAGCCCTTCCTGCTGCTGCGGCCAGCGCGCCTGAAAAATGTGGCCGAACACAAAAGCGAAAATCGCCAGCATCACCAGCGGGCTGAGGAAAATCCACAGCACGCCGAACATCGCGCCCCGGTAGCGCAACAGCACATCGCGCATGACAAGCTGGCCGAGCAGGTAGCGGTTGCGCCAGATGTCGGCAAAGATACGCAGGGGGTTTAAGGTCATTGTGCTCATCGCATCCTGAGAATTGGCTTGGCGATTCTGCGGGTAAGCGGCGGGTTGGTCAATACTTACATGGCGGGAAATATCGGCAAGCAGCGCTTACCCGCAGGCATGAATGATTTTTGATTCATCCCGCTTTGACGTAAAATCGCCGACATACCGCCAGCCTTGCAGGAATGCCATGAACGATCCGAAACTCGATATGCTTATCCGGGAAAAAATGCGTAAATATGTTCCCGACCGCCGCATCCAGGTATTGCACTGCGGCGTGATCGTGCTGGTGTCGATCGTGATTGGCGTGCTCTCCCTGCCTACCGGGCAAGATTTGGCAAATGCGGAGCATCAGGGGTTCGAGCCATGGCTGGGCGTTTACATTGCAGTCGCCAGTCTGGCGCTTTATGTCGCGTGGACCTATTCCCGCGCCGCCAAGGCCAGGAAAGAAGCCAATGAGGAATTCCTTGCCGCTCCGTTTGAAAAAACAATAGAGAAATAATTGTCATCGGGGAATCTTGAGAGGCTGTTCCGAATCGCTGGAATTTATGCCGGTTGCCTTGCCGCACCCCGGCTTTACTGCCCGTGTGCCGGCATTCCGCGCGACGGGAACGCCTCCACTGGAGAAATGGCCGAAACTGGCGAAAATATTGTGCAGCCGTTACAAGGTCAGCCAACGTGAATAGAGAAACCAAAGAGTCGGTTCACACGCCGATGATGCAGCAGTACCTGCGCATCAAGGCGCAGCATCCGGACATGCTGCTGTTTTACCGCATGGGGGATTTCTACGAGTTGTTCCATGACGACGCAGTGCGCGCCGCCAGGTTGCTCGATATCACGTTGACGCAGCGCGGCGCGTCCAACGGGTCGCCGATCAAAATGGCCGGTGTGCCTTATCACGCCGCCGAGCAATATCTGGCGCGCCTGGTCAGGCTCGGCGAATCGGTGGCGATCTGCGAGCAGATCGGCGACCCCGCTACCAGCAAGGGGCCGGTAGAACGCAAAGTGGTGCGCATCGTCACCCCCGGCACGGTCACCGATTCCGCGCTGCTCGAGGAAAAACGCGACTGTTTGCTGCTGGCGCTGCATGAGCGCCGCGGCGAGATCGGTCTGGCCTGGCTCAATCTTGCCTCCGGGCAATTCATCGTCTGCGAGACTTCCGCTGCCAACCTTCCCGCCGAACTGGAGCGCCTGCAACCCTCCGAGATACTGCACACCGAAAATGCCGCCCCGCAAGTCAATAGCCACGCTGCGCTGAAGTCGCTGCCCGCATGGCATTTCGAGCTGGAAACCGCGCGCCGTGCGCTGTGCCAGCAGTTCGCCACGCTCGACCTGTCCGGATTCGGCTGCGACGATTTTACCGTGGGTCTGGAAGCGGCAGGCGCGCTGCTCGGCTATGCGAAGCTCACGCAGGGTCAGAGCATCAGCCACATCTGCAGCATGCAGGTGTACAGCGCCGACCGATACGTGCGCATGGATGCTGCGACGCGGCGCAACCTGGAAATCAGCCAGACGCTGCGCGGCGAGCCAGCCCCCACGCTGCTGTCGCTGCTCGACACCTGTGCCGCCAACATGGGCAGCCGTTTGCTGGCGAACTGGTTGCATCATCCGCTGCGTGATCGGGCGGTGCTGCGCGCGAGGTTGGATGCCGTCGAGCAACTGCTTTCACTCCCTTCCCCCGCAGGCGGGGGAGGGGTTGGGGGAGAGGGTGCTGCGGCATCACCCCTCTCCCCAACCCTCTCCCCTCATGGGGCGAGGGAGTTATTCCGTAGCGTCCACGACCACCTCAAACCCAGCGTCGACGTGGAGCGCATCACCGCGCGCATCGCCCTGCGCAGTGCGCGTCCGCGCGACCTTTCCGGCCTGCGCGACACCTTGAAGCAACTCCCGGAACTGCGTACCGCCCTTGGTAGGGTGGGCAGCTCTGCTGCCCACGCGGAGCGTCCTGATGCAAGCTGCGTGGGCACAACGTGCCCTCCCTGCGCCTCCTTGCTGGACAGCCTGGCCGACGCCCTGCAAGCCGACACCGCGCTGGTCGAACTGCTACAAAACACTATCAAACCCGAACCGTCCTCCGTGCTACGCGAAGGCGGCGTGATCGCCGACGGATTCGATGCAGAATTAGACGAACTGCGTGGCATCCAAACCAACTGCGGCGATTTCCTACTGGCGCTGGAAGCGCGCGAGCGCGCCCGCTCCGGCATCGACAAACTGAAAGTCGAATACAACCGCGTGCATGGCTTCTACATCGAAGTCAGCGTCGCCAACGCCGACAAGGTGCCGGACGACTATCGCCGCCGCCAAACGCTGAAGAACGCCGAGCGCTACATCACACCAGAACTCAAGACTTTCGAGGACAAGGCGCTCTCCGCCAACGACCGGGCGCTGGCGCGCGAGAAGTTCCTCTACGAACAACTGCTCGACCAGCTCGCACCCAGCATCCCGCAACTGCAACGCATCGCCGCCGCGATCGCCGAACTGGACGTACTCGCCACGTTTGCGGAAAGAGCGGCCACGCTCAACTTCAGCGCGCCACGCTTCAGTGACGGCGCGCAACTCGTCATCAGGGAGGGCCGCCATCCGGTAGTGGAACAGCAAGTCGAGCGGTTCACGCCCAACGACGCCACGCTCAACGATGGGCGGCGCATGCTGCTCATCACCGGCCCCAACATGGGCGGTAAATCCACCTACATGCGCCAGGTCGCCATCATCGCGCTGCTCGCGCATGTTGGCTGCTTCGTCCCCGCGCAGGAAGCCGTGCTGGGCGAGATCGACCAGATATTCACGCGCATCGGCGCATCGGATGACTTAGCCTCAGGACGCTCCACCTTCATGGTCGAGATGACCGAGGCCGCCAACATCCTGCACAACGCCACCGAAAAAAGCCTGGTGCTGGTGGACGAGATCGGGCGCG
>Ga0156175_1119_pt1 | contig 72108 bp, 61 predicted proteins | sample RifCSPlowO2_12_FD_107828 | JGI IMG/M metagenome (GOLD analysis project Ga0156175, IMG submission 107828) | Gallionellales bacterium RIFCSPLOWO2_12_FULL_59_22
CAACACTATCCAGCAAATATCAGATTTCTGTCCCCAAAGCCATCCGCGACGATCTGCATTGGAAAGCGGGGCAGGAATTTGTTTTCATCCCCAAGGGCAAGGGAGTGCTGCTCATGCCCGTTCCCGAACTGAAGCAACTCGCTGGCATAGCCAAGGGCGCACAGACTAAGGGCTATCGCGACCGGCAAGATCGCTTCTGATGCGCGTCGTCGATACCTCGGCCTGGATCGAGTGGCTGGTTGGCAGCCCGCTGGGCAAGCGGCTAGCGCGGGAAATCCCCGAAAAGACCCAATGCGTTGTGCCCACCATCGTGCAGTTGGAGCTGGCCAAATGGCTCACCAGAGAAATCGGTGAAGACCAGGCCGACCAGATGATTGCCTATACACAGAAGTGCGTGGTGGCACCGCTCGACACGCGCATTGCGCTACACGCCGCCGACTTGCATCGCCAGTACAAACTGGCGACCGCCGATGCCGTGGTGTATGCGACAGCTCGCGAATTTGATGCCGAGTTACTGACGTGTGATGCCCACTTCGAAAATCTGTCGGGCGTGGTTTTCGTCAAGAAAAATGGGTAGGCCAGAAAAAAACGTGGGTGTCCCTGAGAAATTCTGATTTTCAATGGAGTTCGACCCCATTGATTGCTGTTCGGCTTCACGCCTGCCATGCAGGAAAACAATTCGACTCCGGTACCTTTGGCACGTAAACTAACCACAGGTAGTACGCCGCAAAACTAAGGAGGCCATCATGCAAGCTATCGAATTCAACTCGCAACTTGAACACGGACAGATTGCCGTGCCCAAGTCGCTTCATCTGGCAGAAGGACAGCCGGTCAGAGTGCTGATCCTTCTGGATGAGACTGTGCAAGCTAAATGCAGTGATAAAAAAAATGTCTGGGAGCGAACAGCAGGAGCCTGGCAGGGGGAGCCTCTGGTGCGCGAGCCGCAGGGCAAATATGAACAGCGGCTGGAGTTGGAATAATGTTGTACCTGCCGGATACCAACGTCTGGATTCACCATCTCAACCCGGCTTCTTCCATCGTTAAAGCAAAGCTCGCATCTTTTCCCCCGTCGCAAATTGCATTGTGCGATGTAGTGAAAGCGGAGCTGTATTACGGCGCGTACAAAAGTGCGCGACGAGAAGCAAATCTGGCTTTGCTCGAAACGCTTTTCTCTGGATTTTCGAGCTTTGCATTCGATGGCGAAGCCGCCCGGATTTTCGGGCAAATACGCGCAGACCTCGCGCGAAAGGGCAAACCCATCGGCCCCTACGATTCGCAGATAGCCGCGATTGCGCTGGCAAATGGCTGCACACTGGTAACTCATAACACGGGCGAGTTTTCACGAATTGAGGGTTTGAAACTGGGAGATTGGGAAGCGGAGAAGTGAGCGCGGAAACCGTGTCACCGATTGTTCGAGGGTTCTTTAACATCATGCCGAACAGGAGAGAATTCACCGCGCAATCGAGCTTAAGGTAGTGCCATGAGTCAATGGCCGCTTTACTCCCTTCTCCCACAAGCGGGAGGGCATTTATGTGGAAGTCTGGCACAGCCCGACCTACATCCGGTTCTGGCTTGTCCGGCTTAAAAGACTCTAGTGTCGCGTCACGCATGATTTGCCGTACGCATGGCGCCATTCGCCCCCATCCCCCTCCTAACCTCCCCCTTGAAGGGGGAGGAACCTGGCTCCCTCCCCTTCAAGGGGAGGGTTGGGGTTAACCAGCGACTTGGCCGCTGTTTTTTAGCGGCTTAGTCGAATGGCTAGTTGTTTCATCAGGGGATGGGGCAGTTTTCGGTTTTGGTATAGTGAAACATTGCATCCGTCATTTTATCCTATTTTCCTCAGTTGCCTCCTGTAAAATCAACCCAAACGTAGCGCTGGCAATGGTTTGCGACTGAAGAGGAGGGTAACCCAATGGGTGAGATGAAATTTGAGCAAAAAGCGCTGGTAAAAGCGGTCGATGGCGCCTTGCAGGAGCAGGGGCGCGCGGCGGCGGAACTTCGCATAGCCACCCCCGGCGGGCGGTTTCACGTTCGCTGGGATGAAGGCGGAAGCGCCACGGCGCTTGGGCAGTTGCCGTTCTTTGCAGAGTTTCTGGAAGTCTCCGGGCTATTTGCCCGCTGGTTGGACGGATGTCCGATGGCCTACACCAGCCCCAACGCGCCCGATATAGTCGACGTTCTTGGCACCTGGCTGCTGTCGATCCTGGACGGGCAGCGGCGCTATGCGCACGTTGCCGGGCTGCGCGGCGACGAAGTCGCCCCCCAGATACTCGGCATGAACAAGATCGTCAGCGACGAGAGCCTGCGCCGCGCGCTGGCGCATCTGGCGCCAAACCAACCCGATCGCGCGAGCGAAGAAGAACGTGCCGCCCGCGCGGCACAACTGGCGAAGAGCACGGCCTGGATGGACGCCGCCCTGAACGAAAGCACCCGCGAAGCCCTGCGCACGCCCTGGATACTCGATGCCGACACCACCGTCAAACTGTTGTATGGCCACCAGGCGGGTGCAGAGATCGGCTACAACCCCACCAAACCGGGGCGTCCCAGCCATACCCTGCACACCTACTGGATCGGCAACCTCCGCATGGTGCTCGATGTCGAGGTGCAAGGCGGCAAGGCCAGCGCGGCCAAACACAGCCTGCCGCGCCTGCGTCTGCTGATCGAACGGCTTTCCCCCGAGGAACGCCCCGCGCTGGCGCGCGGCGACAACGCCTTCGGCAATGAGGGCGTGATGGGCGAGATGGAAGAAATCGGGCAGCGTTACCTGTACAAGCTGCGGCAGACTGCCGGGGTCAAGCGCCTGATCGAGCGGCAATGGCAGCAAGGCGACTGGCAGGCTGTGGGCCAGGGCTTCGACGCCGTGGAAGGCGAACTCCGGCTGGCGGGCTGGAGCCGTGCGCGGCGGGTGGTGGTGCTGCGGCGGCGGGTCAAAGACAGCCTGGCGGCCGAGACAGGCAGCGAGGGGCAGCAGCAGGCGCTGCACTTCATCGACAGTTCGGACAAGGTCAAACTCTGGGAGTATGCCGTTCTGGTGACCAACGCGGACTATGCTCTGGAGGCCTTTGGCCAACTGTACCGGGATCGTGCCGACTGCGAGAACGGCTTCGATGAGCTGAAGAACCAATGGGGCTGGGGCGGCTATACCACACAGGACATGGAGCGCTGCAACCTTTCGGCGCGGGCGGTGGCGCTGATTTACAACTGGTGGAGCTGGTATGTCCGTCTGGCGCACCCGAAGGCGCGCCTGGAGGCCATCACCAGCCGCCCGATGCTGCTGGGCGGCATCGCCCGCCTGACCCAGCACGCCGGCCAGTCCCGGCTACTGATCACCCTGTCCCATGCTGCAGGGGATCAGATCAAAGCGATGATCGCCAACATCCGCAAGGGCATTGACCATGTTCTGGCAAACGCGCCCCAGTTGCCAAAAGTGGAGCGCTGGCGCGCGCTCATACGTTACATCGTCGGCAAGATCATCGAAGCCAGACCGAAAAACCCGCCGCCTTTCGGCTTGGGTCCGCCTTGCTTGGCTTATGGGGTGGGCTAACAGAGGAATTTAGGTTTATACGTGACGCGACACTAGTGTAGCGTTGCTCGCTATTTGGAACTTATGCCAACGGGCAAATCTGCATTGGTAGGGTGTGCTCCACCCACCATGTCGGGCGGAGCCCGACCTACATGTGCTTGCACATAAGTATCGCCAAAAGTGCAACACTACACTAGCCCGTCTCCCTGTTCAACATCGCCTTCAGCCGCGCCAGCTTGTCCATGCCCTCCCCCTTGCTCACGGTCGGCGCGGCCTCCTTGTGGCCGCCAGCATAGACCAGTTCCCCTTGCGGCATTTCATCCAGGAAGCGGCTCGGTTCGCAGGCCATCCAGTCCTTGCCGCGCTTGCGGCGGTTGCAGTAGCTGATTTGCAGACTGCGCTCGGCGCGCGTGATGCCGACGTACATCAGGCGGCGCTCTTCCTCGATCTGCTTTTCGTCGCTGTCGCGGAATGGCAGGATGTCCTCCTCGGCACCGACGATGAACACGTGTGGGAATTCCAGCCCTTTGGCGGCGTGCAGCGTGGACAATGACACCGCATCCGGTTCCTCATCCTTGCCTTCGAGCATGTTGATCAGCGCGATGGTTAGCACCATGTCGATCAGCGATTTCTCGTCAGCTTCTGCCTTGCGCTTGAGCCAGCCGATGAATTCCTGCACGTTTTCCCATTTGGTTTGCGCCTGGCGCGGCTCATGGCTGTCGTATAGCCACGCCTCGTAATTGATCGCGCGCAGTAGTTCGTCGAGCAGTTCGCCGCACGGGTCCTTGTCGGCGCGCTCCTGGAGGCGGTTGATGAAGTTGCAGAAGGTCAGCAGGTCTTCGTGCTGGCGCGGCGGCAGTTGCTGTTCCATCTCGATCTCGAAAGCCGCCTCGAACAGGCTGACCTGGCGCGCCCCGGCATGGCTGCCGAGTTTCTCCAGCGTGGTGTTGCCGATGCCGCGCTTCGGCGTAGTGACGGCGCGGATGAAGGCCGGATCGTCGTCCGGGTTGGCGATGAGGCGCAGGTAGGCGGTAATGTCCTTGATCTCGGCGCGCTCGAAAAACGACGTGCCGCCGCTCACCGTATAGGGCGCGTGCTGGGCGCGCAACTGTTCCTCAAAGGCGCGCGACAAATGGTTGCTGCGGTACAGGATCGCGTAGTCGGCAAAGCGTGTGCGGTGCTCGAACTTGTGCGCCATCAGCTTCATCACCACGCTCTCTGCCTCGTGCTCGTCGTCGCGCGCCGCGTAGATGCGCACCGGATCGCCGATGCCGTGGTCGCTCCACAGGCATTTTTCGAACACCTTGGTATTGTGGTTAATGAGGTGGTTCGCCACTTTGAGAATGCGCTGCGAGGAACGATAGTTCTGCTCCAGCTTGATGACGCGCAGATTGGCGTAATCGTTGCGCAGGCTGTGCAGATTTTCGACGCTCGCGCCGCGCCAGGCGTAGATCGCCTGATCGTCGTCGCCCACCACGGTAAATGCGTTGCGGCCGCCCGCCAGCAACCGGGTCAACTGGTACTGGCAATCGTTGGTGTCCTGATATTCGTCGATCAGCAGGTAATGCAGTCGGTTTTGCCAGCGGAACAACGCATCGGGGTGCTCCTTGAACAGCACCACCGGCAGATGGATCAGATCGTCGAAATCCACCGCCTGATAGGCCCGCAGCGTCTCCTGGTAGCGCGCATAAATGCGCGCATGGACTTTAACCTCGTCGTTCTCCGCTGTCTGTGCGGCCTGTTGCGGCGCGACGAAGGCAGATTTCCAATTGGAAATCTGTGTCTGGATGTCGCGGATTTCCTGCTTGTCGCCGGAGTTGGCCAGTTCGCCGATGATCTTCCAGGTGTCTCCGGAATCGAAAATCGAGAACTGCGGCTTGTAGCCCAGCAAAGCGGCCTCTTTGCGCAGGATGTTCATGCCCAGCGAGTGGAAAGTGCTCACCACCAGCCCCCTGGCATCCTTGCCCTGCAACAGCGCGCCAACACGTTCGCGCATCTCGCTGGCCGCCTTGTTGGTAAAGGTGATCGCGGCGATGTTGCGCGGCGCATAGCCGCAGCGTTCCACCAGGTGAGCAATTTTCTGGGTAATCACGCGCGTCTTGCCGCTGCCCGCACCGGCCAGCACCAGCAAAGGGCCGTCGAGATAGGTCACCGCTTCGCGCTGCGCGTCATTGAGCTGGTTCAACATTGGTTCGGGTTTGACATCAGAGCTGCCTGATGAGTGAGTGTTTTTGGAAGGGGCGCATGATACCAAAGCCTCACGGCCCGAGCGATGAAACGTGCGCTAGTATCGTGAAAAATCATTGAGGGGATGCGCAGACGCGATTTTCATTTTGCCGCTATCGCGCTATTATGCGATCAATCTGATAATGCCGTGCCGCACATGAGTACGTTCAAAGTCCTTCAATTCAACATGCAGTTCGGACAAGGCTGGGATGCTACATACCCGGATCTCGCGCCCATCGAACTCGAACTGACCATTTCCGAGATTCTCAGCCACGATGCCGATATCGTGCTGTTGCAGGAAGTGGAGCGCGCCCAGCCCGGCGGAGTGCAAACCGATCCGCCGCCCAATTACACCAGGCTGCAAGCGGCGCTGAAGGATTACTTCGGTTATTTCTCCTACCCGAAGGCCGACGCGCGCGAATTGCCTTTCGGCATCGGGCTGGCCATCTTTTCGAAAACGCCGCTGCGCGACACTTTTCGCTGCGACCTGCCTTCGCCCCCGATCGAGTTTGATTTTTTTGGCGAAAAAAGAACGCCTACAGATCGCATCCTCATCGGCGCGAAGACCGTGCTTGCCGGTCGCGAACTCCAGATATTCAACACGCATCTTCTGGCGTACTTCATGCTGAATTCGTCGAGCGAGAAGCACATCGAACAGCGACGGCTCGTCGTCGAACATTTGCTCCGGACAAATGGCCCGGCACTGCTTGGGGGAGATTTCAACGTCAGCAAACATGAATCGCTGACCCGGCAGTTTGCCGAAGCCGGTTACCGGACCGTGCAGGCGGAAGAAATCACCTGGCACCGCCGCCCCTATGTGCTCGACCATATTTTCTATAACCGGCATCTGCAGCCGGTGAGCCACGCCGTAAAACCGACCATGTCCTCAGATCACCATATGCTCGTGGCAGAGTTCAAGTTTCTGAATCCTGCATAAATCTGCCCTATCGCATTTGCGATGTCTGGTCCGCGCCGGTTTTATTCGTCATCGTTGGGCAACGGCGCCAGCAGCGCGGCAATGTCGGCTTCGCCGAATTTGGCCAGGCTGCTGGTATCCTCGGACAGGATGCCGGCGGCAAGCTCGGCTTTCTTTTCCTGCAACGCCAGTATCTTTTCCTCGATGCTGCCCGCCACGACCAGTTTGTAGACGAACACGTTTTTCGTCTGCCCGAGGCGGTGCGCGCGATCCGTGGCCTGATTTTCCACCGCCGGGTTCCACCACGGGTCATAGTGAATCACCGTGTCGGCGGCGGTCAAGTTCAGCCCCACCCCGCCCGCCTTGAGGCTGATCAGGAAAATCGGCACTTCGCAGTCCTGAAAACGGCGCACCACCTCTTCGCGGTTTTGCGTATCGCCGGTGAGTTTCACGTAATCAAGTTTTTCGAGCGCCAGCTCCATTTCGATCAGTTCGAGCATCGAGGTGAACTGCGAAAACACCAGGATGCGCCGCCCTTCGCTGACCAGTTCCGGCAGCATTCCCATGAGCAAGTCGAGCTTGGCGCGCTCTTTCACTTTTTGGGCACTGGTCAGTTTCAGCAGGCGCGGGTCGCAGCACACCTGGCGCAACTTGAGCAGCGCATCGAGAATGACAATATGGCTGCGCGCAAAACCCTTGTCGGCGATCTCATCGCGCACCCGCTGATCCATGGCGATGCGCACCGTTTCGTAGAGGTCGCGCTGCGCGCCTTCCAGTTCGATGCTGCGCACGATCAGGGTCTTAGCGGGCAACTCCCGCGCGACATCTTCCTTGCGCCGGCGCAGGATGAAGGGCTTGACGCGCCGCGCCAGCAAATTGCGGCGCAGCAGGCTGCCCTGCTTTTCGATCGGGGTGCGCCAGGTTTTGGTGAACTCCTTCGAAGTGCCCAGCAGGCCGGGCAGCAGGAAATCGAACTGCGCCCACAGCTCGCCCAGATGGTTTTCCAGCGGCGTTCCGGTAAGGCACAGGCGATGACGCGCATTCAGCTTGCGCACCACTTGAGCCGCCTGGCTGGAAACATTTTTCACCGTCTGCGCTTCATCCAGAATCAGCAGATGATAGCCATGCTCCGCCAGCGCCTGTTCGTCGCGCCACAGCAGCGGATAGGTGGTGAGGACGACATCATGCTGCGGGATCTCCGGAAAATGCTCCGCGCGTTCCTTGCCGTGCAGGGACAGCAGCCTGAGTTGCGGGGCGAAGCGCTCCGCCTCGCGCTTCCAGTTGAAGATCAGCGAGGTGGGCAATACCACCAGCGAAGGCTTGTCCATGCGCCCGCTCTGTTTCTCCAGCAGCAGATGCGCCAGGGCCTGCGCGGTTTTGCCCAGGCCCATGTCATCTGCCAGTATCCCGGCCAGTTCCTGTTCGCGCAGGTATTGCAGCCAGGACAGGCCGTCCAGCTGATAAGGGCGCAGTTGCAGCGCAAAGCCGTCCGGCGCGGCAACCGGCTTGATGCCGGCGGTATTCCTCAACTTGTCGGCAAGCTTCATCACAGCGCCCACGCCCTTGAACTGCCAGCGCTCCATCCCGGATAGTTCGTCGATGCGCGCCACGTCGTAGCGGGACAGGCGGATTTCATCGCCGGGCCGGCCATCGAACAGCTCGATCAGCGTACGCGCCAGCGGTTTGATGCGCCCGGCCGGAACATGCACCCTGCCGCCTTCCCCGAGTAATAGTTCGATGGGTTCGTCTTCGCCCATTTTTTCCAGTTGGGCCGCATCCAGCCAGCGCGGATCGATTCTGAACAGCTCGCGCAACAGCGGCGCCAGCGGCAAGCGCCTGCCGTTGACCACGATGCCCATGTCCAGGCTGAACCAGCCGTCTTCCTGCTCGCCGAAATCCGCTTCCCAAGCCTCCACTTCGAGTACATGGTGGCGGAAGCCCTGCGGGATGACGATCTCCCATCCCGCCGCGCGCATCTGCGGAACCGTTTGCTGCATGAAGAGCGGCCAGGCCTTTTCGCTTTCCAGCGCAAAGAGCGGACGATCGGCGATACCGCCGGGCAGCGCAAAGCCCGGCACTTCTTCGAGCCCATACTCTCCAAGCGACTTGAGAACACGCTTCTCCGTTTTAAGATCGCGCGTCACGCGCACTGTTTCGCCGCTTTGCAGCGTGACAAACTCGCCGGGGTGGTCGGGCGGCAGAATCGCTGCGCCGTAGCGCAACCTGGCGCACGCAAAATCCAGCCTCTGCGTGCCGTAGCGATAGCCGCGAAAACTGCTCATCCATGACGGCTCCGAAGTGCCCAGCAACAGTATCGGCGTCAGCGTATCGGCAAGCGTGCGCAACCGCGCGGCGCTGGGCGGCGGCATATCGGGAACCAGTTCGCGCAACGCTTCGGATACCACCGGCACATCGATTTCGGTGAGCGGCGGCATATCGAGCAACTGCGCAACCTGTGCGGGCGTCTGGGCAATCTTCAACTGGCCGATTTCGCCCGCAGCGGGATCGACATACCAGGTTGCCTCGTTGAACGGAAGCACCTTCAGCGCCGCGCTGCTGACCACCCTTGGAAGCATCCGGCCTGATTCGTCGACCCCCCACTCCAAGTGAGCCTTGCGCGCCTTGCCCGGCTTGAGGTGAACCGGCTCCGATTTCAAATAGCGGTTCCCCGCCATCGCTTCCATGAAAAACAACCGCCCGCTTTCCAGCATGCGCGTCAGAATTTCGTTGCCACGCGCGCTCTTGGCCGGGAAATAGTCATGCCGGTCGCGCTGCTGCCATAACAGCCGCAGGGTGGGCAGGTCTTCTTCGGCAATGAATTGCGGCGGTTTTATCAGGGCGCGCTCCACGTTGCCCCATTCTTCCAGCCTGCCCGTCAGCCGCCCGGCATCCAGCTTGCCTTTGTATAAACCGAAAACATAACTGCCCGTGTAGGCGGATACGGTGATCGCATAGCACAGCTTTTCCTGCCGGGATGCGGGCTTGGCGGATTTTTTCGATGGCGTCTTGACCGCGCGCTTGAAAGACTCCACCCATTCCAGCACGGCATGATTGACGGTCGGCGTGCGCGGCACGGACAAGGCGGACAGCAATACCGCCGCCGTGTGTTTGCATTGCCATCCCACCGGACAACTGCACTTGGGTTCAACATGCAGGCCGCCCGAATCGTCGGCAGCGAAAGATATCTCGACGATATAAGGGCGAAGCGATGTCCCTTTTACCTCGGCGATGATTTTGTCGGGGCGGATTTCCAGATGGCCGATCGAATTCAGGTAGGCCTTGGCTTTCCGGATTTCGCCATGGTCATACCAGCGGATGACATCATTGATGGTGTACGATTGCGCGAGCGACATGGCTAGTCCGCGTAAGCCAGGCTAACCATACAGCTTGCGCCCGCGTATCCGCGCGCGGTGCGCCTTGCGCTGCTCAGCTTCGGTGAGCGGCCTGGGCTTTTTCCCCTCAAACGGGTTCTTGCTGGAATTGAACTGTATCCTGAGCGGCGTGCCCTGCAACTTGAAAGCCTCGCAGAAGGTGCGCTCCAGATAGCGGGTATAGCTGGCCGGCACGTCGTCCAGGCCGCTGCCGTGGATCACTATCAGCGGCGGATTGCTGCCGCCCTGGTGGGCGTAGCGCATCTTGGGGCGGAAGCGCGAGCCTTTCGGCGGCTGCTGCTTCTCGATGGCGGCAATCAGCGCGCGCGTCAGCTTCGGCGTCGGCATCTTCGCCATCGCCGCCGCATAGGCCTCGTCCACCGACTTCAGCACATTGTCCACGCCGGTGCCGTTCAGCGCGGAAATGTAGTGCAGCTTGGCGAAGCTCAGAAAATGCAGCTTGCGTTCGATGTCGTTCTTGACCGTGTCGCGCTGGTGCGCATCCAGCCCGTCCCATTTATTGACCGCCAGCACCAGCGCGCGCCCCGCCTGCAGCACGAAATCGGCGACATGCGCGTCCTGTTCGGTGATCTGGTCCTGCGCATCCACCACCATCACCACCACGTTGGCGTCCTCGATGGCCTGCATGGTCTTGATCACGGAAAACTTTTCCACCGCCTCGTCCACCTTGCCGCGCCGCCGCACCCCGGCGGTGTCGATGATGGTGTACTGTTTGCCGCCGCGCTCGAAGTCGATGTAAATGGAATCGCGCGTCGTGCCAGGCTGATCGAACGCGATCACGCGCTGCTCGCCGAGGATGGCGTTCACCAACGTGGACTTGCCGACATTCGGGCGGCCGACAATGGCGAGCTTGGGAGGCTGCTCTTGTTCCGATTCTTCCTCGCCGTCGAGCGGAAAATTCTCCAGCGCAATTTCGACCACTTCGTTCACGTTGTCGCCGTGCGCAGAAGAGATCGGCAACGGTTCGCCCAGCCCCAGTTCGAAAAAGTCGGTGGTCACCTTGGCGCGCTGCATGCCCTCCGCCTTGTTCACCAGCAGCAGGATCGGCTTGCCGGTCCTGCGCAACTGTTCCGCGATGATCGCGTCCTGCGGCGTGCATCCCGCGCGACCGTCGACCAGGAACAGCACCACGTCGGCCTCGTCCACCGCCTGGCGGCTCTGCTTGGCCATCTCGAACATGATGCCTTCCTTGGCGACCGGCTCCAACCCGCCGGTATCCACCACCAGATAAGGCCGGTCGCCGACCCTGCCGCGCCCGTAATGACGGTCGCGCGTCAGCCCCGGCTGATCGGCGACCAGCGCGTCGCGGCTGCGCGTGAGGCGGTTGAACAAGGTGGACTTCCCGACGTTCGGGCGTCCGACCAAAACAAGTGTGGGCAACATTAGGGCGGCCTGAAATAATCCTGAGCCGCACATTATCCCGCTATTCCGTCGCCAGCGGGAATCCGATTGATAAAATAATTTCCGGCGCAGCAGGATAGCGACGCGGAATTGTCCGTTTTGCGGGGCATTTGTCCGGCCTGACCAAGTTTCATCAGGTCGCGGGAGCGGCAGGCGAATTCGCGCATTCAGCGCAACAATCCATTGAAAACCAGCCCACCTCCCCCTTTGCAAAAGGGGGATTGAGGGGGATTTGAGGCGCTCCCCATATCTTGGAAATAGCTGGGCAAAAGAAGCTTGAATAATTATTCCGACCTCCATTGCTATTGACATCGCAATATCCAGGAATAGACTTACGCGAATCGTAACTTCGCATCGAGAGGAAAAAACAGTCATGTCTGAAGTCGACAGCCTTCATCCGCAGTTTGTCGTGGATCATCAGGGCCACCGGACATCGGTGCTCCTACCCGTCGAGGAATACGAAGCCCTGCTCGAAGACTTGAGCGACCTGGCTGCCGTGGCCGAACGGCGCGACGAGCCAGCCATCGACCATGCCGAGGTTGTGGCGAGGCTCAAAGCGGATGGCCTACTATAATGTCATCTGGCGAACGTCGGCAGAACGCGAACTCAGAAGGCTGCCACGCGAAGCCATCACCAACATGGTTGCCTTGGCCGCCGCACTTGCGAATGACCCCTTTCCACGCGGCGTCACCAAATTGGCGGGCACCGAGCATACCTGGCGCTTGCGTTCCGGAGATTACCGTTTGATCTATTCCGTGGCGGGCGAGGCGCTCGTTGTGGAAATTGTCCGAGTCGGGCACAGGAAGGAAGTGTATCGATGAGCCGATCCGTGATTTCTGATATTCAATTCGTCGCCGCGCTGCGGCCTGCCATTTCCGGTAATTGGCGGGGAATAATCGAGGCCCATTTTTTTGCTCCGAGCCTTTAGCTCCCGGCGTAGCGGGATAGCGACGCGGAATTGTCCGTTTTGCGGGCATTTGTCCGGACTGACCAAGTTTCATCAGGCCGCTGGAACGATGCGCAAATTCACGCATTCAGCCCAAATAATCATTGAAAACCCAACCCGCCTCCCACTTTGCCAAAGGGAATTCGAGGGGGATTGAGGCTTTCCCTATATCTTTCGGCCTATATATTTCGGTCTATTGACCGGGAGGTTGATGGAGGGCATTTCTCCGCGATAGCGGCTTCGTCCAACCCTGCGTTCGAGCGGACCTGCGCGAAAAGCCGCGCAGGCCGTCGACGGAGCGCACCGCCGGTTCAGCCACCCATCAAGTTAATGGCAATCGCTATATACTGTCCGCCGACGAGTTGAACACTGACGCTGATGCGGGAACCCCCCATCATACCGCCCCCCAACCCGCCGCTCGGGATGGTCAAACCGTTATTTTGTATGGTCACGCCGTTGAGCATGAAACTGGTAGGCGTAATGTTGTAGGCAATGCCCGACATCAGCATGGTTCCCGGCTCAGTGGCGAGACCGGATTGGAAGTTTACTACCGTGCCAGTGAGCATGTTGTTGCCGAACATGCCGGTGATATTGACGGCCTGGCCGACGCCGACATTGGCGGCGGTACCGTTGCTGAAGAAAGTGCCGCTGCCCATGCTGCCGCTCATGCTGGCACCATTGGACATGCTCATTGTGAAAGCGCCGGTCATCGCGTCGTAGGCGGTAATGGTGCCGCCAACCTCGATGATGGAACCGCTGGGCGCCATGCCTGGCGTGAAGGCGACGAATTCCACTGTCGTCGCGCGCACGACATTATTCGCCACCACCCCTCGCACTACCAGGAATACGCCGTTGGCCAGCTGCGCCGCGGTGCCGCCGGTGAAACTTGCGCTGCTGGCATCGATAACCACGCCGCGCAAAGTAAAGCTGGAGACCGAGACGAAATTCGCCACCATGCCATGCAATTCCACCGTGGTCGGCGCAGCCGTGGTAAACACCGTGACGCTGGTCGCCGTGAGCTTGTTCGTAGCAGCGTCGTAGCTGCCGGCGACTACCACGTACTTGTCGTTGCCCAAGGTTGCGCCACTGGGCGTAATGCTCGCGGCGCTGGCATCCACCGTGACGTTGCGAATCTGGAAGCTGGCGTTGCTGACGTAGTTGGAAACCGGGCCCGACAACGTGACATTGCCGTCCGCCGGTGCCGGCCGCTTGATGCGGACGAAGGAGGCAGTAATGACGTTGCCGGCGGGCGCGCTGGTGCTCCATACCGTCACAAGCTGGCCGTTGGCCAGCGCCACCCCTGCCGGACTGATCGTCGCCGAGCCTAGCATCACCGTTTCATTGCCGATGACGAAGCTGTCGGCACTGGCGCTGTATTGGCTGACGATACCCGTGAGCCGCACGCCGGCGGCGGCGGGTTTCAGCACGATCAGCGTGGCTTGCAGATAGGGCTGGCCCTGGCCGTCGGTCTTCAACAAGCCGTGTGCTTCGACACGGTCGCCGATCTGTACGCTTGCCAGCGAGGCATAGCCGACAAAGCTCGTCACCGGGCCCAATGCCGGATCGGTGTTGACCGTGATGGCGGTGCCCCAAACCGTGATGTTGCTCGCCGTGACCGCAGTAACAGTCCCGACGACCTCCGGCGACATCATGACCGAGGTGATGTTGCCGTCGGCATCGTAGGTGAACTCCGCGCTCTGTCCGAGCATGACGCCGGTCATAGGCATGGCCGCCGCAACGCCCTGTTCGGCCTCTGTGGAGTAGGCGGCGGCAGCATCGTTCCGGTGTATGCCATCGACGATTAGGCTGCCGAAGCCAGTGACAACACCGATGCCCGTGCCTCCCGAGCCGACACCGGCGAGGGAGGTCAGGGACGAGCCGCCCCCGCAGGCGGATAGGAGGGCAAGCGCTGCTAGCAATGCCAACATATAGCGGATGCGATTATATATAGCCATAAACATGGGAAGCTCCTTTCAATTTGGCGAGCCTGTCGAGCATCGCGGTCATTCGCCTTGGTTGCGATAGAAATACATGCCCAAGCGGACGCGCTCTTTGGCACCGCTGAGGCCATGGTCTTGTTGGGTCAAATGCGTGGCGGCGCGCGCCATTTCCTGGAAAACGTCTGCCCAAAGCTTGCGGGCCAGTGCGCCCAAGGCTGCGGCGGACTCGGCGCTAAGGCCATCGGCGAAGACGCTCTGTTCGAGCAAAGGTGCTTCGCTGCCCTCAAGATTGCGTGCCGCCGTAGCGATGTGGTCGCCGACGTTGTCGGCAAAGAGTTGCAGCATTTCGGCGTAACCTTCCTTGGGAACGAAGGCGCCGGTGCAGAGGCACAGCAGCGTGGGCGCTCCTTCTCCACTTTCGTTGGCTGCCGCAACGACACCCAGGCGTAGAAGTTCCTCCAGCACCGTCCGCGGATGCACGTCGGTCGACACCGACGCCGCCAGTTCCTCGAAGGAGCCGGATATGCCCATCCGCTCGAGCAGGCGCGGCCCGCCTTTGCCATCGCGATAGGACGGGTCGCTCGCCCAGCGTGTATACACTTCCATGGCCACGCTCAAAGCTTTGACAGGAGGGCGCGGTTTGCCCGCTTTGCGCCATTCGCGCACGTCCTTGCGGTGTACGCCTGAAAGCATGCTGATGCTCGAATCGTTTGTCCGCGCTGATTTGGCCTCGAGAACACTTTGCGCGGATTCGAGGAACACTTTTTTGAGTGCGTTGGTAAAACGAGGATAGGTAACTCCCTCTTGCAACAGCAACTCCACCAGCGGCGACATCAAGCGCAAGACGGCTGCCAAGGATAGATCGCTACGGGATTCAATCATTGTCGGGCGCGTGGTCATGCTGTTTTCTCTAATTTAAAATTAAACACATCAATTGGTATCAGTATAATGGGAATATTTCCCATGTCAATACCTAATTAAACCTAAGGAAGGTCTGAACAAGTAGCCGAAAATGAAAGCGACGAGCCCACAAACTGCCGCGAATGCCAAAATCTGCAAGAAACGCCCACATTGTTGGGCATTTCGCCTGCCATTCCGGCCCATTTCCAGTTTGAGCTTCCCCCGATAAATAGTCTTCCAGAGGTGACGTAAAATTAACGTTACTTTGAAAGAAAGATCATGAAGAAGATACCGAAACGGGAATACACAATCGAGTTCAAAGAACTTGCTGTCAAGCGGGTTAAGGATGGACAAACGGCTGGCGCAGTGGCCAAGGATTTAGGGCTGATTGAGCAGACGCTACGTAACTGGGTGAAAGCAGCGGCGGCAGGCAAGCTCACCGGTGCTGTGGCCAAGGTTGTGACTCCGGAGCAAATGGAACTCTCCCGGTTGCGTGCCGAAAATATCAGGCTTAAACGGGAGTGTGAAATCCTAAAAAAAGCGACGGCGTACTTCGCAAGGGACACTCTGTGAAGTACGCCTGGATTGATGAGCAACGCAAGGCCTATGATCTGGACGAAATGTGCATGGCGCTTGATGTGAGCGAGAGTGGCTACCGGGCCTGGAAGCGTGGCGGCAAGCCGGATCGCAAGAGGCTGACGGATGCGCAAATGCTTGCGCTGATCCGCGCTATTCACAAAGAACTCAAGGGCGCATACGGAAGTCCGAGAATGGTCAAGGAACTGCGTGGGCGCGGTTTCTCGGCCAGCAAGGGGCGAGTAGAGCGACTGATGCGTGAGGATGGAATCCGTGCCCGGCACAAGCGGCGCTACAAGGTGACGACGGACTCGAAGCACGGCCTGCCGGTGGCCCCGAATCTGCTGGATCGGAACTTCACGCCTGACGCACCCAATCAGGTCTGGACATCCGACATCACCTACTTGTGGACGAATGAAGGCTGGCTGTACCTGGCGCTCGTGCTCGACCTGTTCAACCGTGAGGTGGTCGGCTGGTCACTGAAACCGCGCATGACGGCGGATATCGTGACCGACGCGCCAACCATGGTGTGGTTCCGGCGCAAACCGACGGCTGGACTGATTCATCATTCGGATCGCGGCAGCCAATATGCCAGCCACGCATTTCAGGCAAAGCTAAAGGAATACGGCATGACCTGCTCGATGAGCCGCAAGGGAAACTGCTGGGATAATGCGCCGACGGAAAGTTGGTTCAACAGCTTCAAGAACGAGTGAGTGCATGGACTGCGTTTCGAAACACATGATGAAATGATAACTCTGAGCTTCGAATACATTGAGGTGTTCTACAACCGGAAACGGCTCCACTCAACGCTGGGCTACAAGTCACCAATTCAGTTTCTGGATGACTGGTTCATTGCTCAACAGAAAGAAAAGCTGGTAGCATGAAATCCACCTCTTGGAAGACGAAATACCGGGGGAACCTCATGTTCACTCCTCCTTGAAGTTAGGCAGTTTCCTGCCAAATGACCGTTTACACAAAAATTCTTACACCCTCCACTATTCACGTTTCACTTTCAATGTATGGACAGCGAGTACAGCCCGCCGCCGCGCGTTTGCACCAGCAAGCCTTCGTCCATCTCCATCGGAGCCGCCCGAACGGTGCTGTCCAGTTTGATGCGCGCGGCAATGCCGCCGTCCTCGCGGTTCAGGCCATGCAGGTAGCCTTCATAATCGCCCACCACCACATAATTGCCTGAAGCATGGGGCGTGGAAGTGCCGCGCATGAACAACTGCTCGTTCTTCCACACCGTGCCGCCGCTGTTCTTGTCCAGCGCCATGACATAACCGTTCGAGTCGCTCAGATAAAGATATTTGCGCAGCAACATCATGCCCTTGTCGCTGCCGATATCGCGGTTCCACAACATGCTGCCCTGCGTGATGTCATAGCAGGCCACGCGCCCCTGGAAAGCGATGGCGCAAACCTGTTCGTCATCCGCCACCGGATCACTGGTGATATCGCTGATGCGCTCCAGCTCGGTGCTGCCGCGCGGTTGCGACACCGAAGCCTCGCGCAGCACCGAGCCGTCCTTGATTTTTATCGCGACCAGTTTGCCGCCCGCAAAACCGGCGAGGGCCACATCGCGCAGCAAGGTCACCCCGGCATGGCTGCGCACCACCAGCGCCGGCGTGCTGCGCTCATACAGCCATACCCGCTTGCCGTCCGCCGCATTCAACCCGGCAATACGCCCGTCGCCGCTGCGCACGATTACCACGCCTTCCGCCGCCTGCGGGGCGCTTAACACCTCGCTGGACACCCTGCTTTTCCAGCGCAGCACGCCGTCCTCTCCAAAGGCCAGCACCTCGCCCTTGTTGCCGCCGACCAGCACCAGTCCCTCGCCACTGCCCACCCCGCCGCTGACCGCAATGCCGCATTCGATGCGCCACACCACTTTGCCGGTGGCGCGCTCCACGCGCGTTAGCTCACCCTTGCCGGACACTCCATAGATGGCATCCCCGGCCAAGGCAGGCTGCAGCAGGCTCGCGCCGGAATCGCCCAGGTCGGCGTGCCAGCGTATCTTGAATTTTGCAGTCTCGGCGAACTCCGCCAGCTTCGCCGGCTCAAGATCGCTTTTCTTGGAGCCCATCCACTCTTGCACAGTCGAACAACCGCCCAGCACGAGCAAGGCAAGCAGCATGGCCGGCGGCAGATGGAACCGCTTCATTTTACTTCCCCGAGCGCGTCCATTTTCATCTCGATGATGCTGCGATATGCGCTCTTGGCATCGGTCTTTTCATAAGCGAGCTTGTAGGCGGACAGGGCTTCCGCTTTTTTGCCTTGCGCGCTCAACACGTCGCCGCGCAGGTCGGCAAACAAGCCATCGAACGAAACCGGATGTTTGGCTTCCAGCAACTTCATCGCATCATCGTACTTTTGCTCGTCCAGCAGCAGCGCTGCCAGGCGCAGGCGCGACACGCTTTTCAGGCCGTCTTCTCCGGCATGATCGATGACCCATTGCAATTGCGTCTTGGCGCGCGCCTGGTCGCCGGCATTTTCATTTACCTGCGCGGCCAGCATCGCGGCGCGCGAAGCATATCCGCTGGAGGGAAATCTCCCCATCACGATGGCCGCAATGTCATTGACGCGCTTGGCATCACCGCTGTCCAGTTGGGCGGTGAATTCCGCATACAGGGCAGCCGACTCGCCGGCCTGCTGGTGCTGGTAATACTGCCAGCCGCGCCAGCCGCCTATTGCGACGACCACTGCCAACAACGCGGCAAGCACCTTGTTGCCATTTTCTTTCCACCACGCCTTGATCGCCTCGACCTGTTCCTGCTCCTGCAAATCCAGTGCTGCCATGATTGCTCCTATTTGATAAGTTTGTTAACTGTTTCGACAAGGGTCTGCACTTTCACCCGCACCTGCTCGCCGCCCCGCATCGGCTTCACGCTGACCTCGCCCGCCTGCGCCTCGTCGTCGCCGATCACCACCGCCACCGTCGCGCCGCTGGCGTCGGCCTTTTTCATCTGCGACTTGAAACTGCCGCCACCGCAATGCAACAACACGTGCAGCCGGTCATCGCGCAACTGCTCCGCCACCCGGCTGGCCAAGCGACCGGCCAGCTCGCCCTGATGTACCACATACACATCCACTTCTGCTTTGGGCAACGCCATGCCGTCTTCCTGCAACAGCGCCAGCAAACGTTCCACACCCATTGCAAAACCCATCGCCGGAGCCGGCTTGCCGCCGATCTGCTCCACCAGCCCGTCGTAGCGCCCGCCCGCGCACACCGTTCCCTGCGCGCCGAGGCGCGTGGTCACCCACTCGAACACGGTGCGATTGTAATAGTCCAGCCCGCGCACCAGACGCGGGTTGATCTCGAACACCACATCGTGGTGTTTCAGCACCGCCTGCACTTCGTCGAAATGCCTGATCGCCTCTTCGTCCAGCTCATCCGACAATCCAGGTGCAGCGGCGACGAGTTCCTGCATCGCCGGATTCTTGCTGTCCAGAATGCGCAACGGATTGGTGTACAGGCGGCGCGTCGCGTCGGCATCCAGCCTGTCCCGGTGCTGCTCGAAATAAGCGATCAGCTTCACACGGTGGCGGTGCCGCGAGGCCGCATCGCCCAGCGTATTCAATTGCAGCGCGACATCGCGCAGCCCGAGCCTGCGCCACAGCCGCGCGCACATCAGTATCTGTTCGGCGTCAATGTCCGGCCCGGCGAAGCCCAATGCCTCCACGCCAATCTGGTGAAACTGCCGGTAGCGCCCCTTCTGCGGGCGCTCGTGGCGGAACATCTGGCCGCTGTAGTACAAACGCTGCGGCGCGTTATACAGCAAATTGTGTTGCAGCACCGCGCGCACGCAGGAAGCCGTGCCTTCCGGGCGCAGCGTCAGGTTGTCGCCGTTGAGCGCGTCCTCGAAACTGTACATCTCCTTCTCGACGATGTCGGTCACCTCGCCGATTGCCCTTTTGAACAATGCGGTAGGTTCGACCAGCGGCATGCGGATGTTGCGGTAGCCGTAACCGTGCAGCCAGTCGCGCACCTCCTCCTCGAACCACAGCCAAAGCTCGGCCTCGTCCGGGAGGATGTCGTTCATGCCTTTTACGGCTTGTAGGGTTTCGTTGCTCATCTTAACTTCAGGGGAAGGGATAAGGGTGAAGGGGGAAGGGTAAAACCGGCACGCTGCCCACCCTTCTCCCTTCTCCCTTCCCCCTTCACCCTTCCCGTTTCATCCTTCCTTCTTCACGTATTTTTTTGCCACATACTCGTCAACGATCCGCGTGAATTCCGCCGCGATGTTGTCGCCGCGCAACGTCAGCGCCTTTTCGCCGTCGATATACACCGGTGCGGCGGGACTCTCGCCGGTGCCCGGCAGGCTGATGCCGATGTTGGCCATCTTGCTTTCGCCGGGGCCGTTGACGATGCAACCCATCACCGCGACGCTCATGCTTTCTACACCGTCGTACTGCGCGCGCCACAGCGGCATCTGTGCGCGCAGGTGCGCCTGGATACTTTGCGCCAGTTCCTGGAACACCGTGCTGGTGGTGCGCCCGCAACCGGGGCAGGCGGTGACCATCGGCGCGAACGCGCGCAGCCCCAAGGTCTGCAAAATTTCCTGCGCCACCACCACCTCCCGCGTGCGCGACCCGCCAGGCTCAGGCGTCAGCGAAACGCGTATCGTGTCGCCGATGCCTTCCTGCAACAACACCGCGAGCGCCGCCGTCGAGGCGACGATACCCTTGGAACCCATGCCCGCCTCGGTCAAACCCAAGTGCAGCGCGTAATCGCATTGCTGCGCCAGCGCGCGATACACCGCGATCAAGTCCTGCACCTCGCTGACCTTGCAGGACAGCACGATGCGATCATGCGCCAGGCCAAGCTGTTCGGCGCGCTGCGCGCTTTGCAGCGCGGAGGCGATCAGCGCGGCGCGCGTCACTGCGCGCACATCCTTCGGCTGCGGCAGGCGCGAATTCTCGTCCATCATGCGTACCACCAGGTTCTGGTCCAGGCTGCCCCAGTTCACGCCGATGCGCACCGGTTTGCCGTTGCGCACGGCGGCGGCGATCATGATCGCAAACGGATCCTCATCGCTGCGGTTGCGCCCGACATTGCCCGGATTGATGCGGTATTTCGCCAGCACCTGTGCGCATTCCGGAAATTCCGTCAACAGGCGATGGCCGTTGTAATGAAAATCGCCGATCAGCGGCACATCGAAACCCATGCTGTCCAGCCGTTTGCGTATCTGCGGCACGGCAGCGGCGGCTTCCGGAGTATTCACCGTAATGCGCACCAGCTCCGAACCCGCCTCGGCCAGTTCATAAACCTGCCGCACGGTCGCTTCCGTATCGGCGGTATCGGTATTGGTCATGGATTGCACTACCACCGGTGCGCCGCCGCCCAGCATCACCTTGCCGATCAGCACCCGTTGCGACGGGCGGCGCGTGATAAGAATTCCGCCCATGCCTATTCCAGCGTCAGCCGCGCCACATCATTTTCAGGGCCGATATGGGGCGCCAGATCGACATGTTTGCCGCGATGGTAAAGCCGCACCGATGCGGCATGGCCGATCACCAGCGAGAATGGCGCACGCCCGTTCAGGCGCAACTCGCTGCCGCTCGGATTGACCTGCGACGTCAGCACTTTGCCATCCACGTCCTTGATCTCCGTCCAGGACTCTTCACTGAACACCAGGCGCAACGAGGCGGCCTGTGCCGACGGCGGGTGATCCTGCGGTTTCGACACCGCATTCTGAACTGGCTCCGCTTCCGCCAGCGATTGCGTTGCCGGTGCGGCTGACGGCGCAATCGCGGCCTCTTCAACCACCGGCGGGGAAGGAATAACCGGCGCAGGCTGGATATCCGGCGTTTCGGCCTGCGCTATTTCGGGCTTTGCCCGCGGCGTCGTGAAATGCCATACAGCAAATGCGACAACGAGCACGGACAGCAGCAGCGCCGTACCCAGCCAGATCAGGTTTTGCCGTTGCGGCGAATGCGCGCTGGGAAACGGCGCTTCGACGGAGTCCGGCGTCAATGCCAAGGGAGGTGCGTTGGTCTGCGGCAAAGCGGCCAGCAAGGGCGGCGCATCCAGTTGCAATATCTTGGCATAGCTGCGCACGAAACCGCGCACGAAAGGCATCTCGGGCAAATGGCGTAAATCGTCCGCTTCCAATGCCTCGATCTGGCGCGGCGCAAGCTTGGTCATCCCGGCCACATCCGCAACGCTCAGGCCGAGTTGTTCGCGCGCCTCGCGCAGCGTCTTCCCCAAGGAAACCGCCGGTGCCGCGCCGGGAGCATCGCCTTGTCCGGTGCTGTTTTCAGAGGACGGTTCCATCATTCCCCGTTCGCGAGCATCCTGGTTTCGCGCGCATCCGGGAAGCGCTTGCGCAACTGCATGGCATAGCTGGCCTCGGCATTGCGGTCGCCAACCTTGCGCTCGATACGCACTGCCAGCCAGAGCTGCTCCGCCGTGAGGCTATCCGACTTCTCCGAATATCTGGCAAAGTATTTTTTGGCGGCGATGTAATCGCCATTGTCGAAACGCAGTTCCGCCATCGCCAGCAATGCCTGGGGCAAACCGGGCTGCACCTGCAACGCGCGTTGCAGGAATTCCTCTGCATCCTTGCTCTCGCCGGCTTTTTTCGAGCACACCCCGGCATTCAGGTAGGCGCGTTCCGGCGTTGCGTACAAAGGGTTTTTCAAAGCCGCCATGAAATGCGGGATCGAATCCTTCTCCTTGCCGCGCTGGCACAGGAACCAGCCATAGTTGTTGTGCGCTTCGGAGTTGCTGTTATCGAGGCTCAGGCTTTTCTGAAAATCCCCCTCGGCCTCCTTGTATTCGCGCAACGCCAGGTGAATCAGGCCGCGCACGTTATAGGCCGGCGCGTAGTTGCGCTCGGCCTGTAAGGCGATGTCTATTTCGCCCAGCGCAACGCCCATTTGCGCGCGCTCGTAATACATGCCCGCCAGCTCGGTATGCACTTTGGCGATGGCGCGCGACCTGGATTGATCCTGGTCGGCCTGCCCGGCACCGGGCGGCGTGCCGCATCCCGCCAAGGCGATCAATGAGAACAGCAAAGCCGTCAGTTTTTTCATCGGTATCCCTCGGTTATTTCATCCATGCAATACCGCCGTGTGCCGCACGGTCCGCCTGGTTCTATCCTGCACCAACCCGGCCAGTTGCCCGCATGCCGCATCAATGTCGCCGCCGCGCGTCTTGCGCGTGGTAACCACGATGCCCGCCTCCATCAGCACATCGCGAAAACGCTGGATGGCCTCCGGCCTGGAGCGCCGGTAATGCGACTGCGGGAAGGGGTTGAACGGGATCAGATTGAATTTGCATGGCACGTCGCGCACCAGCCGCACCAGCTCGCGCGCCTGCTGCTCGCTGTCGTTCACGCCGTCCAGCAGCACGTACTCGAAGGTGATGAAATCGCGCGGCGCTTTTTCCAGGTAGCGCTGGCAGGCGGCCAGCAGTTCCTTGAGCGGATACTTCCGGTTGATCGGCACCAGCTCGTCGCGCAGCTTGTCGTTCGGCGCATGCAGCGACACCGCCAGCGCGACCGGGCATTCGTCGCGCAACCTGTCCATGGTCGGTACAATGCCGGAAGTGGACACCGTCACGCGGCGGCGCGACAGGCCATAGGCATGATCGTCCAGCATCAGGCGCAGCGCGCTCACGGTATTGTCAAAATTCAGCAGCGGCTCGCCCATCCCCATCAGCACCACGTTGCTGATCTGCCAGTTACCCTGAGCCTGCCCTGAGTCTGCCGAAGGGGCATGGCGGCCCGGACACGGCGCGGCGGAACAGTCAGGTGCGGGATAAGCAGCGACTTGGCCGCCGTTTTGCGGTGGCTTAGTCGAATGGCTAGTAGTTTCATCAAGGGCCGCCTGCGCCTCCTCCCGCAATCGGCCGCTACGCGGTAACGTGTCGGAGGCGCGGCCAAGCTGGTGGTTCGCCCACCACAACTGGCCGATGATCTCGGCAGTCGATAGGTTGCGGTTGAAACCCTGCTTGCCGGTGGAGCAGAACGCGCAGTCCAGCGCACAGCCGGCCTGCGTCGAGACGCACAGCGTGCCCCTGCCCTCTTCCGGGATATATACGGTTTCCACCGCATTGCCGGTGCCCATGTCCAGCAGCCACTTGCGCGTGCCGTCATCGGACAACTCCTCGCGTATCACCTTCGGCGCCTGCACACAGGCGATCTGCTTCAGTTTTTCGCGCAGCGACACCGCAAGGTCGCTCATCGCATCGAAATCGGACTCTCCGGCCTTGTATATCCAGCGCAACACCTGTTTGGCGCGGAACGGTTTCTCGCCGTGTTCCGCGAACCAGGCGGTCAGTCGCTGGACATCGAGGTCGAGGAGGTTTTGCTTCATCTGGCCGGGTGTTAATTAACGCGAGTAAACGTTCAGCGCCGGGAAGAAATAGGCGATCTCCACCGCCGCAGTTTCTGGCGCATCGGAACCATGCACCGCGTTCGCGTCGATGCTGTCGGCGAAGTCGGCGCGGATCGTGCCCTTGTCGGCCTTCTTCGGGTCGGTCGCCCCCATCAGGTCGCGGTTCTTCAGGATCGCGCCCTCGCCTTCCAGCGCCTGGATCATCACCGGGCCGGAGATCATGAAACTGACCAGATCGTTGAAAAATGGCCGGGCGCGGTGCACGGCATAAAAACCTTCCGCTTCGGCGCGGGACAACTGCGTCATGCGCGCCGCCACGATCTTCAGACCGGCATTCTCGAAGCGAGCGTAAATCTGACCGATGACATTCTTGGCTACGGCATCGGGTTTGATAATCGACAGGGTACGTTCAACAGCCATGCTTTTCTCTCCAAATAATTAAAGTTAATCAGGAATTCCGAACCGGTGATTCTATCAGGATTTGCTCGCCGTGTCGCAGCCGGCAAGCTGCGCGATGGTTGGAATGTGCTGTGCTCAAATCGCCTTATTCAGCCATAAAGCGGCTGTTTAAGCACGAAGGCCTAACAGAACCGCTGACCATGCCACCAAGCGATCAAAGTACGGCGCATGGTGGCCGGCTAACAAAGAGCACTTGCAAACGAAGGATATTTCGAGAAGGCAATATCACCCTGCGGGGAGCGGCCATGAAGCGGCACTGAGAAGCATCCGGGCCAGGAAAGGCCGCCGCGCAACCACCTCGGATGACCACTCTGTTCCGGCGCGCCAGGTTAGGTGCCGGTGCAATGAAGGCCATGGTTGAGAAGCCGAATTCTCCGCCCAAGCGCATCAGGCGTATCGTCTTGTGGCAGCCCTCGGGGTGCGGCATGTCGGAATTGCTCGCTATTTCTTCCTTATTGCCGCGCCTCTTCTGCGGGCCGGCTTAAGGCAAGTGTGCAACAAGCTCAATTGCGGCCTGCTCTACAGCCGTCTTGAATGAGATGGGATCCTCATACAACGACTCGTGCGCAGAGGTCAGTTCCTGGCCGCCTTCCCAGGCGATCAAGCCGTTTTCCCCGTCCCAAATCTGAAGGTACAGCCGCAAGGAAGCCGATTTTGTTTCCACGATGCGCACTCCGAATATTCCCCATCGGCTTTTCGATTCCTGCCGGAATCCGCCAAGTTTTAGCTGGGCCAGATAACGAGCACTTGTCACACGGGAAACTTTCTGCAGTGTATCCCGGCTGAAAATCCCCGTTAAAGGGTAATCCTCGAACATCTGCTTATAATCGCCGGCAAGCCCCGCACGGTTGATTGCACCGAGCGTTTCCGGCAAGGACACAATACGCAAGTCGGGGCGAACCCGCTTCATCACCTCGGTAAACGCGAGCGCCAGAGCCTGCTTGTCCTCCTCCTGGCCGGTTACGGAAGACGGCGTAATAAAGGCGATTCCTGACGATTTCAGCGCCAGTGGCTCCAGATCGGTGGCCAACGCCTGATTGGTTATATGCAATTGGCTGGTAGTGGCGCAAGCGGATAACAACATCACCACGAGAGCTATCATGGATATCGACAGTGCTTGTGATCGAATGGCAAAGTGCATTTGTGCTTCCTGCTTTCTCGTCAAATATTTCAGCCTGAACATTTCCCGGCAGCCCCAGCGTCATTACCGGAGTCGATCCGGATGCGCAAAAACGCCTGGCTGCTTTCTTATTTCCCAGGCCCAGACTACCTGCCGTGCAGTCTATGTCTAATCCGCCACGTTACCCAGCCGAGCTGCAACCATCTCCCCACACGGTTCGGCCGGAGCGCCACAAGCAAGGCGGCACCACCGACTATCCATACGGGATGGCTTCTGACATAGCGCAGCGCAGCCAGCCCTTGATCGACCCGCACCAAGGGTATGCGCCACGGCTCAATGCTTTGCGCCAACGCCATTCGTTGGGCCGCAGCCTGCGCAATCAGGCGTTCGCGCCGTTCGGCCAGACGGGTCAACTTTTCGCCCATGATCGTCCTTTATGGCTTGGAAACGAGCTGCTGCCGATCTTTGAATAATTCCAGCAGGCTCGCTGCAAATATTCTCGGCCTTGTTTTTATTTTGTGCATGGCGAATAGCCATGCCGCGATACCGCCTGTCAGAAACAATCCGGCAAGCAGCCCCAGCACCAGGATACGCTGCGTATCCCAGAATACGACCACGATCAGAATCGTTGCCAGCACCGCGCCGACCCCGAGGCAAAACAACGCGGCCAATACCAGCATCAGCAACGACAAGTAATGTGCCCGATCCTCTTCCATATCTACGGACAGCAGTTCGAGGCGAGTCTGCACGATAGCGGCCAGAGTCGCGGCGAACGTGCCCAACGAGTCGAGCAGCCCCTTGCTCCCGCCGGATATTTCCTCGGTCATGATGTCGTGACTAGCGGCGACCGATGAGCAAGCCGATCACCACACCGACACCGGCGGCGACACCGATGGCTTGCCACGGATTTTCATGCACATAGACATCGGTCGCCTTGGCTGCCGCCCTGGTTTTGACCAGCAACTCCGCTTGCGCATCCGCCATCCGGGCTTTCGCGACTTTAAGGGATTCTTCCGCCTTGGCACGCACCTCGGCAAGTTTCTCACCGCCCTGGTTGGCCGTGGCTTTCAGCAGCGCTTCCGCATCCGTCACCACGACCTTGAAATCGTCGATCAACTGTTCTTTGGTGGCTTCGTAAGATAATTTTTGCATGTTTTTCTCCATTGTTAGTTTTATTCCAAAATTCGTAATTATTGGCCCGGCCAGCAAAAACCTTGATGGCTGGACACCAGCCGCTTGACGCTAAAACCAGCCTGACAGATCGAGCAGCTTCGACACCCTTGTCGCATGTAACCTTATTTCGTACAAAAAGCAGGAGTAATCCAGCCGCGATTGCCCCAACGCCTAACCAGGCCAGAATATTGACTGTCTCCATGTCTTTGACTGACAGCGATATCGAACCCAGCCTGGCCTCATGCGTATCCTGGGTATAAGTGAAACCACCATACACCAACCCCAGGCTACCGCCCACGATCAACAGAATTGCCAACATCCTGACTGGACTCATTGCATCTTCTCCGGTAAAAACACCCTTGCACCGGCAAGCCGTGTAACACAAAAACCTGCACGACCGCCTTACCCGATGCCTCGCCTGGATGCCGCTACAGCTTCCGGCCTCCAATGACGCGTATCAATATCACCACGATCGCGATAATCAGCAAAACATGTATGAACCCGCCTATGGTGTACGAGGAAACCAAACCCAGCACCCAGAGGATAATTAAGATGATTGCGATGGTTTCAAGCATTTTTATTACTCCTCATAAAGTTGGCAAATTTTTGCCAGTCATCAATCCGATTTACAGCTCTGATTCAACCAATCACATAGCACTATCGTGGCGCAATGTTGCCATTGCTATCGGAGAGAATAATCTCCACACGCCGATTCAATTGACGGCCTGCAGATGTGTCGTTGCCGGCGATTGGATATGCCTCGCCATAGCCGCGCGTAGCGACACGGTCGCCGCCGATCCCCTTATCGATCAAGGCTGTCCGAACGGCATTGGCGCGACGCTCGGAGAGTTCTTGATTAAGGCTGTCACTGCCGGTGCTGTCGGTGTGACCTTCGACCAGCACTACATGTTTCGGGTATTGCTTAAGGAAATCGGCCAGTTTTTGCACGTTGCGTATCCCGCCAGACTTAAGCTGCGCCTTGTTGATATTAAACAATACGTCGCCCAGCGTAATTACCAGGCCGCGTTCCGTTTTTTTGGCATTCAATTCCTTGAGCTGCATTTCCTGCTGGGCAATGAGCGCCTGGTCTCGCTCCGCTTTTGCCCTTGCGTCCGCCAATGCGGCAGCTTGCTGTTCGGCGGTTTGCTGCGCGATCACCGCCTGCTGTCTGGCAGCCTCGGCTTCCGCCGTTTTCGCCTCGAGGCTAGCCCGGTCACGCTGCGCCTTGGCATCCGCAACCGCCAACTCGGCAGCTTGCTGTTCGGCGGTATTCTGCGAGATAGCCGCCTGCCGTTTGGCCGCATCGGCTTCAGCCGTTCTTGCCTCAAGGAGGGTTCGATTGCGCTCGGCGCTGGCGTTGGCGACCGCTAGTTCAGCGGCTTTCCGCTTGGCCGTTTCCTGCGCGATGCCCACTTGTTGATTGGCGATATAGGCCAGATGATCGACTGTGGCAGCGTCCTGGGCTTTGTTGAAGGCATCGTCCGCCTTGATCAGGGTATCTCCGGCTTCTTTCAATTCAAGCGCCGCCAAACTCGTGACATTGGGGTTGGATCGTGCGCTGTTGTAGCTACTATGTGCCGCCGTGAGAGCCGCATTTTGCGGCGGTGATGAGGTACTACAGCCGGACAGAATCGCGACGGCAATCAAGGCAAGGGGGAAGTATTGGTTTTTTTGCATGATGAACTCCATTGATGATTATTGGGCTTTACGGTCAAGTTCTTTGCGCAACACGCGATTGTCTTCCTGCAATGCCTCCGCAGCCTTCTGTGCCTTGGCCGAGCGCGCTGTCGTTTCTGCCAGCCTGGCATCGACCAGAGCCTCTTCCGACAGCAGCCGGGCGCGCGCGTAATCCTTCTCCCCCATGGCACGTTCGGCAGCATCCATTTTTTCCATTGCGGATCTGAGCTGTACCGGCGCGAATTCATTACCGCCGGCACTGCTTGCATTGTTCACCGCAGCCCTAGAAACGGCCATTTGCTCTGTGGGTGCCGGGGTGGGCGGAGTGCTTGCGCAACCCGCCATAAAAACCGCAGCAGCGACGGCGACAGCAACGCCGACCCTGCTCATTTGATACGATTTGAGGCAGTTAAGTTTTTTCATCACTTTTCCCATCCATTGAGTTGAACATCGAACGCAATCGCTGCAATGAATATTTATTATCTCGATTGCACCCATTTCGAATTTATAACTGCAGCCGGATCAGAATCTGGATAACCCCATCGGAAACCAACCGGCTATGAGAACCAACTGCGATGAGATGATTAGACTCTTCTCTGCGAGCATGCACCGTACGCTAGCGCACATTAGGGCACCAAGAACCTATTTGAGCTTTCCGTGCGGCTTACTCATCTCCCGACCGCGCGGCGCGGCGGCCCTTTTCCTCGATAAGCAGCCTCTCATGCTGCAAGCTGCCGAACCAAAGTGCGTAATGCCGTGTGAACTCCGCCCCCAGAAAAAAAATCTGTGCCGAGTAATACACCCATAGCAACAATGCGATCAGCGATCCGGCAGCACCAAAACTCGATGCAACGCCGCTGTTGCCAAGATACAGGCCGATCGCATATTTCCCCAGGCTGAACAGCCCCGCCGTGAAGGCGGCACCGATCCAGACATCTCGCCATGTCAGCGGTACGTCCGGCAGGGTCTTGTAGATGACGGCAAACATGCAGGCGATGACGCCGAACGAAATGAGTGAGGAGATTGTCGCGAGAAACACGGCAGAACTACCCAAGACCCCGCCCGCATGGCGTGCAAGCATGGCCAATACTGCGCTGACAACGAGGGATACGATCAGCAGGAAAGCCAGAACAAGCACCATTCCAAAAGACAAGAGCCGGGTTCTCAAGAGCGTGATGAAGGCCGACTGCCCAGGCCTGTTGATACCCCACAGTTCATCCAGGCTGCCCTTCAACTCGGCGAAAACGCTAGTGGTCCCCAACAGCAGCAGGACGCTCGCCACGAGTATCGCCACCAGCCCGGAGGCCGGGTCTTGCGCGGCAGCCAGCAATGCCTGGATCGCCTGCGCGCCATTCGGCCCCACCAGCCCTTGCACTTGAGCAACGATCTCTCCCTGTGCAGCCTCGGCACCGAATACGTAGCCCGCGACCGCGATGGCCACCACCAGGATGGGCGTCATGGAAAACAAGGTATAGAAGGCCAAGGCCGCACCTTTGCTGGATGCGCGGTGCTCGATCCAAGATGTCAGCGACTCGGTCAGGACGATTTTCAGTCGTGCTGCCCAATTGGGCGTGGCTTGGATCATGTGATCGATTGCTACGCGGGACATGGTCTGACGAAAAAGGGCCGCGTACCGCGGCCACCCGATATCGCATTAAGCGCATCAAGAATGATTGGATGCATCCTTGATGACTTCCTTTGCATCGCCATAGGTTTTTTCGGCATTTCCGGATATTTGCTTGCCGAGGCCTTTTACTTGTTGCTCTTTGCTGCCAACCAGTTTGCCAGCCTCTTCCTGCATTTTGCCAGCAATTTTTTTTGCAACACCTTTGACTTGATTCTTGTTCATTGTCGTACTCCTTTATATGGGTTGACAGGACATCCCTGCGGAAATGAGATTAAACGCAATATTGCTGCCGGTCTGTACAGTAACCAACTTATAAACCTAAAAACCTCAGTGCAAACCACAGTAATTTGAGATTATCGCTATGTATAGATATCCCGCCTTGGTTGTTCCAGCGGCTTTCGATGCCGCTGAGACTAATGGGTACGCCATACCGTGCATACAAAAAAGGGGCGCATGCATACCACTGTATTTGCCACAACCAACCTTTACCTTGCCTGCCTGCGCATCGCCGCAAAACCCGTGATAACCAGGAACGCGGCAAGCATGATCATCGCCCACTCGGAGAGCGTGGGGATGCCTGCGGCAGCTATAGGCATGACAGCAGTCACGCCCACACTCTCGTTCAAGGCGTTGCAGCCATTTGTTGTCGCCGCATTGTTAGTGTCACCGCCGTAGTTGGCAACCCAGCGATAGGTGCCGATCGCCACAGGCGTGAAAGGCGCGGACGAATAGTTGCCGTTGCCATTGACTGCTACTGGCGTCGTGAAGATCGCCGCGCCGGAACACAGCGCATCGTTGGGGCCGTACAAGTTGAAGGTGATCGCCCCTGTTGGAGCAGTGCCGCCGCTCAACGTCGCGGTGTCGCTGATTGCCCCTCCGAGCGTCACGCCGAATGAAGCCTGTGTTGTGAGTGTTGTAATCGCGATTGCCGGGACGGTCAGGGTGGCGATGGCCGCCGCCGCGTTGCTACCGTTGCTGGTCGCCAGGGCGCCGATGTTCAGCGTGTTGATGTAGGTGCCGCCGACGGCGGCGGTCACGTTCACCGTGACCGTGCAACTGCCGGTGGCCGGGATCGTGCTGCCGGACGACAACACCACCGCGCCCGCACCGGCGATGGCGGTCACCGCGGCTCCGCCGCCGCAGGTGGTGGCGGCAGCCGGGACGGGCGCGATCACCACACCGCCGGGCAAGGTGTCGGTGAGCGCGGAGCTCAGGGTGGCGACTGCGGCATCGGGATTGCTCAGTGTGATGGTGAGCGTCGAGACTCCGCCCGCATTGATGGTGGCCGGGCCGAAGGCCTTGCCCAGCGTGGGCGGCAGGACGGGCGAGACGACGGTCAGCGTGGCGATGGCAGGCCCCGCGTTGTTGCCGTTGCTGGTCGCCAGAGCGCCGATGTTCAGCGTGTTGATGTAGGAGCCGCCGATGGCGGCGGTCACGTTCACCGTGACCGTGCAACTGCCGGTGGCCGGGATCGTGCTGCCGGACGATAACGCCACCGCGCCCGCACCGGCGATGGCGGTCACCGCGGCTCCGCCGCCGCAGGTGGTGGCGGCAGCCGGGGCGGGCGCGATCACCACACCGCCGGGCAAGGTGTCGGTGAGCGCGGAGCTCAGGGTGGCGATCGCGGCATCGGGATTACTCAGGGTGATAGTGAGCGTCGAGGCTCCGCCCGCATTGATGGTGGCCGGGCTGAAGGCTTTGCCCAGCGTGGGCGGCAAGACGGGGGCGCTGCACCCGCCGATCGTGTTGCCACCGGTAGGCATCGTCACGATACCGGTTGCAGTAACTGCTCCCGCCAGCACACGCCCGGACACGTTACCTCCACCCACTGTGATGCTCGTGTCTGCGATCACGGTTCCCATGAAGGAGTTTCCATTGAGCGTCGCGGATGAGCCAACCCGCCAGTACACGTTGCACGGGTTCGCGGTGCCGGTCACCACCGAACCGACATTCATAATCAGCGAGCTCGCGACGTTGAATACAAAGATGCCCGTCTTACCGGGGCTGGGATCGTTGAGCGTCAAGGATGTCGAAGCCCCTAAGTCTGCCGCGCCAGACGAATAAAGGCCTGGAGTAAGCGTAAGGTTATCGAGAGTGTTGCCCAACGGTGTGCCCAGCCCCTGTCCCGCCAGAAAACCATAGGCAGTCGCGGCATCAGCATGAGCCTGTGCTGTGACCGGATCGGCTGCTGTGTATATAACAAAAGGCGCGGGAACGGTCGAAGGAGGAAAATTAGTGACCGTGGGAACCGTTGGAGCAGAACCAACATTGCCGTTGACCACCGTACCGGGGAGGGCCGACCCGGTTACACCCGAGTTACCGAGAGCCCCGAACTGCGCCGCTGCGCCAAGTGTTGGGGCTACCGCCACTACGGCCAGCGCCGGCGCGGAAACCAGCAAAAACGCAGTAAATCCCACGCAGGCCAGCAAGCCACGATTACGTCGCCTGAGCCAGGAGCTTGCTTCGGCAATACGGGACTCGACGAGCTGTGGTTTAGTGCTGGTGGATACCTGATCGTTCATGGCGTTGCCCCTGCGCAATGCGTGATTTAACCAATTACATGCAAGCCGCACTGTTCGGTAGCACACGTATTATCTGGTTGGAGCACGTTCGCCGTCTTGCGCACCCGGCGCCTCTGCTGTCGGAACTATGGGTGGACATTTCCGGACATGGACAGGAATTCGCGCGCACGATCACCAAGCCGTAGCGCTTCATTTAACCTAGAAAAAGCAGTTAGCCACAGAGAACACAGAGTAAAACCAGGGGCGATTCAAAACAGTTATAGAGAAAAGCTTATTCATCTTTTGGGTGGGGTTAGGAAAGACGAATAAACCCTGACTTTCTCTGTGTTCTCTGTGAACTCTGTGGCCTGAACTGGGGTTTTTAGTCTCTTACCGGTCAAATGATGTCAAAACATGACAAGAGTTTTGCATTTATCTGGCATTGGCAAGGGTTTGAGCGAAGGTGAACCTTGCGGGGTTTGTAGCCCGGATGCAGCGATAGCGGAATCCGGGGGCATCATATCCGTTCCCGGATTTCACTGCGTTTCATCCGGGCTACCCGTTTGGTTCCGGCTCGTCCGGCTTAGGTTTAACGGCGGCATGTCGGACGCGCAAAAGCACTACGATACCTTGGTCATCGAGGGTTGTTCAGGGTGTCGCAGGCCTGCGCCATAGCACGCTCTCAATGAACGTCCGGTTAAAGAGTGCCCACAACACAACGGGAATAAGAGTGGGGAAAATGAGATTTCCGACCTGATAACCCAGCGCGATGGCCTCTGTGCGCCAGCCGATCAAACCGGCCTGCGCTGCAACATCAGGTCCGAGTTTTACGCCGATTTGCACCAGAAAATCGAAAGCGATGCCCCAGCTCTGGAAGGGCAGGAGAACAATGGCTCCAATCAGGATTTTCCACCACCTGGCGCGAGCGGCAAGCATCAACGCAAGAAAAAGGGCCAATCCGTAGGTGTAAAGCAAGGGATTCACTTCCGGCACCAGCAATGCGGTCAATCCCGGCTCGGAATGCACCTCAAGGGTAGTCACAAATACCAGATCGAACCCCGGATGCTCCAGCGACGACACGATGCCGGATTTGAACTGATCCACCAGCCAAAGAGCCAGTTCACCAGCGAAAAATGCGTGATACTTTGCGCTGTAATACCAGGCCGCAAAGCAAAGCGGCAACCACAGGATGGTGCGCAGAACAAACTTTCCGAGCGGATGAGTCCACACCGTCATGGCGCTGTCGCCGGCTGCGTTCCGGCATTTGCCGATGGCGAAGATGGCGCGGCAGGGGGCGGAGGCGGAGGCGGAGGCAACATCCGAATCCAGACCAGCCAGACAATCAGCACATCGAGCATGATGAGCGCCTGCCACAGATAGAGATGCGCCCACTCGAATACTTTCATATTCCACTGGCCGATATAGAACAGGCTGATCACGCGCACAATATTCAACACCTGCACCGCAAACAGGCCGGTGAAAATTCCGATCACGCGGTGTTTCCACGGCGCGGGAAAGGCGAGCATGGCGGCAATGAGGACTATGGCCGCTTCGATACCGTTGCATCCCGCCTCGATGGAAACCGCAAATCCGTTGGTGGTGTTCTGCAAAATCTTGCCGAACGCGACAACGTGCGAATCGAAGAGCGTGATCAAACCGGCACTGATACGTGCAAGCGCTTCGGTCCACGGCAGCACGACGGCGCTTTGTACAGGCGGCGTCAGTTCGGCTGCGAACAAGGCTACCAGAATGACAACGAAGAGAATGAAGAAGCGCAACATAAATTAAGTAGCTTGAGATTGAAGCCATGGTAAGTATGCCACGCCGTGCATACAAACAAAAAGGGGCGCTTGCGCGCCCCCGTATTTACTACAACCACCTTTATCTTGCCTGTTTGCGCATCGCTGCAAAACCCAGCATGGCCAGGAGGGATGCCAGCAGGATCATCGCCCATTCGGAAAGCGTGGGGATACCCGAGGCGGACACCGCCAAGACGGATAAAGTCACGCCGGCAGGGGCGGCACTTTCAACTTGGTCGGTAAACAAGACAGGCAGCGTATTGGTGTAGCTACCAGCGGCTGCGGCGGTCACGTCCACAGCCACCGTACACATGCCGGGCGCGCCGCCCGGGATCGTAGTCCCAGCCGACAAGCTCACTGAGTTTGCGCCGGTGGTTACCACGCCAGCGGGAGCGATGCCGCCACAACTGGTGACGGCATTCGGGGTGGGCGCAATCACCAGGCCAGCGGGCAAGGTATCGGTGAAGCCCCCAGCGTCCAGCGTGGCGACACCAGCGTTGTTATTGCTCAACGTAATGGTGAGCCTGGATACTCCGCCCGCAGCGATGGTGGTCGGGAAGAAGGCCTTGCTGCTCGCGGTTTGACCTGCGGGTGTCGCAGGTGGAACGAATGGGGCGCAAGTAGGAACCGTAATTGTATTTTTATCTGTCGTGACGGTACCACCAAATGCCAAGGCTCTACCTGCCAAATTTGCGAACTCTCCTAGCGTGATGCCCGCATCGTCGATAATAGTTCCAACGAACGTAGTAGGTGCAGGTAATGCTCCAGTGTATGCTCCAAGCGTTGTGGCGCCGACACCAGTCCAAAACACATCGGATCCGCAGGCGCCACCGGCCAAGACAACTCTGGAATTGGCTCCTGTAGTAATTGCTCCTGCTGACTTGAAGATGTAAACGCCGGCACCGCTGAGGGTCACTGTCGTGCTTAAGGCGATATCCATTGCGCCAGTGGTGGAATAGCAACCGGGAGGAAAGACGCCCGGCCCAGCCCCAAGATTTACTGTGTTTAGAGCAATTGCAGCGCCGAGAGAAATACATGCTTGGGTAGGGGCCATCAGTGTCGCCAAGGCAGTGCCCTGATCCAGCCCGGCTTGAGCCGGTGGAGTGATGACTGTCGCGCCACTCACCAAGGGCATCACAGCGGGTGCGCCGGCGGCGACATATCCAAGATCTCCAGTAATAGTGGTTCCTGCTACGGTGTTGGTGTAGGTGCTGGAAAGAACACCATATGGGGCAGTTGTTAAAAGGGCTGGCGCAGTCGCGGCCAGTGCCGGGGCGGAAACCAATAAAACCGCAACCCCCAAGCAAGCCAGCAAGCCGCGATATATTCGATTGAAACTGGAGTCAGATCTGGAAACGCATGGCACAACGTGCCGTGATTGAGTTGCGGAGAAAATCTGAACGTTCATTGCATGCTCCTAATTTGTGAGTAATGGGCAAAAACGATTAATTCCAGCCTCAATTTCATCTGGCTTGTGCAGTGATACACGTAAGTAGTTGAACACGTTGACTGTCTTATGTCAACGCATTTATAAAGCCCGCATTTATAAAACCCGCCTTGAATAACACTTCTCAGCACTTCCGCTGCTGCCCGCTGCTGCGGGGCGATTGTCACATCGCAGCTGAAGTCGCTCTGTGCGGTAGCCCACATAACGCAGAAAGCATAAAACGTGCCACGCACGCCGTCTCTGCCGCAAGGCTTCGGGGTAAACAACTCCGGAAGCAAACCAGAATCCGACCGTACAACTGACCACCGCAAGTTACGGGACTTTATTTACGGCAACGCTTCGCGCCAGGAATACCCAACAATTACTTCTTGTCACCCTTTGCCGCATCCTGAATGTTCTCACCGGCTTTTTCGATTTTCTCTCCCGCCTTTTCTACCGCCTGGTCAACTTCCTTGCCGGCACGCTCCACCGGGCCTTCCTGTTTCTGGCAGCCGGATATTGCCGCGAGCAACGCACACATGACCAAGGCTGCACTGACGTTCTTTCCGAGTTTCATCATTTGTATCTCCTAATTATCCACTTGCCAAAAGGCAAGAGTGTTCGTGCCGTAAAGCATGAATCGGATTTTCTGCTTGATGAGCCATGCACACAACTGCGCCTATTGGGCCGGCGCAACTGCTGCATAGATGGCCGCGATGTTATTTTTTGATCTCGTGGCCGATAACGCCGCCGACCGCCGCTCCACCGATTGTTCCTGCTGCGCTGCCGCCGGTCAGAACGGAACCGCCCACCGCACCGACACCCGCGCCGATCGCAGTGCTTTTGTCCTGTGCCGACATGCCGGAACACCCAACCAGGCCGGCCAGCAAGACTACTGCTGCCACATTCACCATCATTTTTCGTATCGTGTTCATTTGAAATACCTCCGTGTTAAATATCCGGGGCCAGGAAAATTCCTGCCCGGCGGCTTATTTGCCGTATTGCTTCTTTGCATCTTTCACGCAACGTTCCTTGGCATCGCCCGACATGGCATCGCATTTTTCTTTCGCCACTGCATAATTCGCGTCGCGCTTGTCAGCCGCTGCATCCTTACGCGCTTCGCTGCCTTTTTCCTTGGCCTCCGTGCGCGCCTCGGATGACTCCTTCTTGGCCGTTGCGTTTGCGTCAGAGGTTTTCAACTGTGCCTCGGCATCCGATTGGGCGCGCACCAGGGCGGCTTTCGCTTCTTTCACGCAGACGTCCTTGTCGTTGCCCGCTTTGTCGTCGCACTTTTCCTTGTTAACTGCATAGTACGCTTCCGCCTTGGCAACAGTGACTTTGTAGTCCGCTTTCCTGGAAGGCTTGTAGCGTGCTTCGAGTTCTGCTTCCGCGACCTTTTCCTTGCCCTTTGCTTCGGCCATGCAGACATCCTTGGCGTTTGCGGCGAATGAGCCGCAATTCGCCTTGGCGGACTTGTACTCGACCGAGACGCTTTCCTTGGCAGCCTTGTATTCGCTCTTCGACATGTTTTGTGCCAGCGCGCCAGTGCTGAATGCGAGGCTGGTTACGGCCAGAATTGCGGTAATGTGTAATTTATTCATTGCTGCTCCTTTGATACGGTTGAGTTAAAGAGTGATGCATAACCGGGGCACTCGCCTCCGGCTCACTATCACTTGGAATGTTCCACTTCATTCAGACGCTCTTGCCATGCGGCAAGCTGCTTCTCCGTTTCATCCTTAGAGATGCCATACGTTTCCTGAATCTTGCCGACCAAGTGATCGCGTTTGCCCGCAATCACGTCGAGCTGATCGTCGGTAAGCTTGCCCCACTGTTGCTTGACGTTACCCTTGAATTGCTTCCAATTACCTTCAATGCGATCCCAGTTCATGTTGGACTCCTATATGGTTGATTGAACGAAGTAACCAAGCGAGACAGTCAGGAAAAAACATTGCCCGTATCTCTTGGTCGACCCGATCGCGAATACCCGATTCTCAAGGTGCTCGTTAAGCGGATCATCTTCCTTCCTCAAGAACTCTTCTGTGCGCTAGTGCACAGATAGATGCGGCACGAAAAAACGAAGTTGCAGTGTGGCCCACGATTTTTCTTTAAATGTACGTTAGCGCACTGAGCGCCGTAGGCAATAGTGGGATAAATACGGCGCGTGTGAGAAATCGCCTTGAGTTCTGGCTGCTGGCTGGTCTTTTTTGAATTGAAGCGTACCAAGCCAGGGCTTATGTAGCCGCAAAGCATGTCAACAGCAAATTTTGACGGACCGCACAATGATTCAGGCGCAGTCCCGCGCCAGCCGATTGCTCCGATGCTATCCGGGATCGGATAAACAGGAAATGCAAATGAACAAATTCGAAAGCACCACCAAACCAAAGATATGGCTCGTGGCATTGCTGCTTAGCGCTGTTATGGCAGGATGCAGCGGCGGGAGCGATCCCAGCGTAGACGGCACTGCCGAGTTCGTACCCACTGTGACTACCGTACCCACTGTGACTACCGTACCCACTGTGACTACCGTGCCCACTGTGACTACCGTGGCCCCTCTTCCCAATGCCATCGATGTGCCAATCAACATAAAAGTAATCACGGCCTCCTTCACCGAGGCGATGGATCCTGCCACACTCACCTCGGCAAACTTTACGCTGACATGTTCTGCCGGAGCACCCATAACCGGAACGGTTACCTACCTGGCAGCCAACAGCCTGGCAATGCTTACGCTTCCGGCAGCAATCCATCTTCCGGCCAATACCCTGTGTACTGCCACAGTCTCCACAGTGGCCAAGGGCACGACAGGCGTTCCACTGGCCGGTAATTTTGTATGGGTATTTACTACAGGTGCAACGCTGGACACTACTGCGCCTATGGTAACCGGAACCATCAATACCAACGGCGCAACAAATGTTCCCATCAACACTAAAGTCACTGCAATATTCAGTGAATGGATGGATCCGTTAACGATCAACACGGCAACATTCACCTTGATGCAAGGGGCAACACCTGTTCCAGGTACTGTGACTTACACTGGCGCATCTGCGATCTTTACACCAGCAAGCAATCTCGCAGCCAACACTACCTATACTGCCACGATTACGACCGGGGCAAAGTCCGCAGAGGGCAATGCACTGGCAAGTGACTTTGCATGGAGCTGGACCACAACAGCGGAAGCGGTTGCAGACACCATTCCACCCACCGTAACCGGAACCATTCATACCAACGGCGCAACAAATGTTCCCGTCAACACCAAAGTCGGCGCAACATTCAGCCAGGGGATGGATCCCTTGACGATTAACAGCGCAACTTTCACGTTGAAGGAAACAGTAACCGGTATTGCAGTGCAGGGCATAGTGAGCTACTCCGGCGTGAGCGCAGTATTCATTCCGTTAAGCAATCTCGCTCCTGGTACCCGCTACACTGTCACAGTCAAAGGCGGAGCCAGCGGAGCCAAATCCCTGGAAGGCAATGCGCTGGCAAGTGACTTCATAATCGGCTGGACTACCAGTGCGGCTCCTGATACCACCGCACCCACGGTAACCGGGACTATCCATGCAAACCGTGCGACAAACATAGCCGTCAACACCAAAGTCGGCGCAGCATTCAGTGAGGGGATGAACCCCTTGACGATTACCAGCGTGACTTTCTCGTTAAAGGAAACAGTAACCGGCACCGGGGTGCCAGGCATAGTGAGCTACTCCGGCGTGAGCGCGGTATTCATCCCATTGAACAATCTCGCTGCCAATACAAACTACACCGTCACTGTCAAAGGCGGAGCCAGCGGAGTCAAGGATCTGGCTGGCAATCCCATGGCAAATGACTTCGCTATCAGCTGGACCACCAGTGCGGCTCCTGACACCACCGCACCCATGGTAACCGGGACTATCCATGCCAACCGTGCGACAAACGTAGCCATCAACACCAAAGTCGGCGCCATATTCAGCGAGGGGATGGATCCATTGACGATTACCAACGTGACTTTCACGTTGAAGGAAACCGTAACCGGTATTGCAGTGCAAGGCATAGTGAGCTACTCCGGCGTGAGCGCGGTATTCATACCATTGAGCAATCTCGCTGCCAATACAAATTACACCGTCACAGTCAAAGGCGGAACTGGCGGAGTCAATGACCTGGCTGGCAATCACATGGCAAATGACTTCATAATTAGCTGGTTCACATCTGCTGCCCTAGACACCACCGCTCCCACAGTTAGCCACACCATCCATATCGACGGTGCGACAGGCGTAGCCATCAATACCAAAGCGGGCGCAATGTTCAGCGAGTGGATGGATCCCTTGACGATTACCAACGCGACTTTCACGTTGAAGGAAACAGCCACCGGCGCTGCGGTAGCGGGCACAGTGAGCTACTCCGGTGTAAACGCACTATTCACAATACTAAATGACTTTTTCGGACCTAAACTCGAAACTTTTACTCCTGGCACCAGCTATACCGCCACCCTCAAAGGCGGTATCGGCGGAGTCGAGGATCTGGCTGGCAATGCAATGGCAAATGACTATGTGTGGAGCTGGACTACAGGCGCAACCGGGGACAATCTCAACCCCGAAATAAATTCGACAGCACCTCAGGCAAATGCCTCGGATGTGGCGATTAACAGCAATATCGACGCAACATTCAGCGAAGCCATGGATCCTTTAACGATCACCACAGTAAATTTCATATTGCTGGACGGCGTAACTCCGATTGCTGGAACAGTTACCTACGATATGCACAACAGCATTGTGACCTTTACGCCAATAAGCCCTCTCGCAATCAACCGTACCTATACTGCTGAGGTCTCAGGAGCCAGCGACCTTGCAGGTAACCGGTTGGCAAGCGGCCTTGCACCGATTCCATGGAGCTTCACTACTGCGGCAGCTCCATAGTAGTGTAGTGTTGCGCTCTTGGCGATACTTATGGACAACCCCTTGTAGGTCGGGCTCCGCCCGACATGTCGGGCGGAGCCCGACCTACAATGCAACTCTTGCGGTTGACATAAGTTCCAAATAGCGTGCAACGCTACAGTAGCCCGCTTCCAGCGAATACCCGCGCACAACAACACCTTACCGCTATGTACGACAGCGCACGGACTGCATGTAAATTTGCGTCTAAGCTGCGACCATTCATTCAGGGGATTCTTATGAAAACAGCACAAATATTTATCGCAGCTTTTCTCGCTGTGGCAGCTCTGACGGGCGGTTGCGCCAACACCGATTCCAGCGCCGTATCATCCCAGCCATCTTCTTACGGCGTTGCTTATGGCGTGATCGACGCGATTGAAACTGTCCGTGAAAGCGGCGGCGGGACAGGTGTCGGTGCCGTGATCGGCGGTGTGGTAGGCGGGGTGCTCGGGCATCAGGTCGGTGGCGGGTCCGGTCAGGATATTGCGACCGTGGCTGGTGCGGTAGGCGGCGCCGTGGCGGGCCATAAGATAGAAAAGAGCAGAAAGCAGCAAGATGAATATCGTATAAATGTGCGGCTCGATAATGGGGGATATCGAACTGTGATGCAGCAAAGTATTAACGGCTTGCGCGTCGGAGATCGGATCCGCATCGAAAACGACCGCGTATCCCGTTACTGATGCTGTCAGCCTGCTGTGTGCCGGATTGGTAGCTCTAAATTACGCATCATTAAACAACCAGGAGAACAACATGAAAAACTCACGAATCGCTTTTAATATACTTGCCGTAGCTTCTTTGGCCTTGGCCGGCAGTGTTTCGGCAGATGAAGCCACCAAGGAAGGTTATCTGACCGATAGCCGGGGCAATGTGGTCAAGAATAGCTACGGCGAATGCTGGAGAACCGGGTTCTGGGCACCGACTATGGCGATAGCGGAATGCGACCCGAATCTGGTCAAGAAAGAAGAACCCAAGCCAAAAGCGGCAGAAGCCAAGCCTCCCACACCCGCACCTGCCCCTATTGCTGCGCCTGTTCCTGTCGCTCCAGTAAAAGCTGCTTTCGTCCCTATCGCCCTGCAAGCTGACGCGCTGTTTGATTTTAACAAATCAGGCCTGCAGGCTGACGGCAAGAGAAAACTGGACGAAGAAGTTATCAGCAAGTTGAGGGAATTCCCGCAAGTCGAAGTGGCGCTGGTGACCGGCCACGCCGACCGCATCGGCAGCGACGCCTACAACATGAAACTATCCCAGCGCCGCGCAGACGCCGTGAAGGCTTATCTGGTCGGACAAGGCATTGCAGCCAATCGCATTGAAACCGCTGCCAAGGGCGAATCCGAGCCGATTGTTTCCTGCGATAACGTAAAAGGCGCGGCCAGCGGCAAGAACAGGAAACTGGTTGAATGCCTGCAACCCAACCGCCGCGTAATGGTGGAAGTGAAGGTGCAGAAGCCGGTTCAGAGGTAGCAGTCGGCTGCCGATGAGCGCAAAGCGAATGAATTTGCACTCAGCATCAAGAGCGTGAAATCGGTTAGTGATGCAATGCGGTTTAGCGGCAGATCGGCCGTCACCAGACGGCCCTTCCGCAACTGCTGCAGGGGCCATCCTTCAATTGATCTGCAGCACGCGGCATGCAGGAGTTGTGCCGCAAACATTCAAATAGTTGTCGTATCGAAGTTGTCGTACCGAAGTTGTCGCATCGCGGTTGTTGTATCGGAGTTGTCATATCGGGGTTGTCGTATCTGACATGACAAGCCATTTTAATTGAACCAATCTTTACCCTAATTACGAGGAGCACTATCATGGAACTCATCATCAAGCGGTTTACTTCTTTCTTCTTCATCATGGCGCTGGCTTCCGTTCTCGGATGCGCATCGACCTCCACCCAGGAAGGCACAGGAGAGTACGTCGACGATACCGTCATCACCACCAAGATCAAGGCAGCCATATTCAACGAACCTACTTTGAAATCTGCCGAGATCAACGTCGAAACCTTCAAAGGCACCGTCCAACTGAGCGGTTTCGTCAACTCCATTGGCGATCAACGCAAAGCGATTGAACTTGCGCGCAGCGTCAAGGGAGTAAAGTCGGTCAAGGATGACATGCGGCTCAAGTAACAGTCCGGCCAGACGTCATATGGCTCTCCTGGATTTCGTTTCAGGGAGCCATATGACGCTCTTCATTTGTTCTGCCAACCGATTGCGGTTTTATTCTTCTTAAGGTAACCAAAATGGAATTGTTAAAAAATTTAAAATCAATCTGCGTTTTGACGCTATTGGCTGCCGGTCTTGCCGCATGCGACAAACCGGGGCCTGCGGAGAGCGCCGGTAAAAAGATAGATCAGGCGGCTAGCGACACCGGCAAGCAAATAGGTGCAGCATCCGACAAAGTCGCCGTAAAAATGGCCGAACAAAGCGAAAGAGCCGGTGTAGCCATCGACGACGCCGAGATTACGGCCAAGGTCAAAGCCGCGATTTTTGCCGAGCCCGGCCTCCAGACTCTGCAAATCAGCGTCGATACCGTAAACGGCGTGGTGACATTAACCGGCTCGGTCGATTCGCAGCCAAATAGCGATAGGGCAAAATCGCTCGCCGGCGCGGTTGCCGGTGTCAATCGGGTAGAAAACCGCCTAGTGCTAAAGCACGCCCAATAAAGCGTAATTGCCGCCCACCATACAAGGGGCAGATCATGCGAATTCAAGATGCGTACAAGCAAAAAATGGCGGCACAACTGAAAGAATGGGATGCCCAGATTGACTTGCTGGAAGCCAAGATGGGGAACATCGGGGCCGACATGCGGGTCAAGCGCGCCGAAGAATTGCATGAGTTGCGCGCCAAACAGCGTGCGGCATCCGAAAAGATAAAGGAACTGGGCAAGGCCAGCGGCGCCGCATGGGAGCAGGCCAAAGAAACTGCTGACAAAATCTGGGATGATCTCAAGGACGGCATAACCAGCGCTCATGCCAAATTCAAGTGAAGCCGTATTGTTGTCGGACGACGCTACCCGCCCCGGAGAACCTTGCACAGCGCGCATGAGACTCAAGAGATGAATTTGAGATTAGCACTGATACTTTTACTCTCAAGCTTGGCAGCGATATTTGCCGCTCAAAACATCGCGGTGATCGAGATCAGCTTCTTGTACTGGGGAGTTTCAATATCAAGTGCGTTGCTGATTTTTTTCACCCTGATGATTGGGTTCGTTATGGGCTGGTTTTTGCATGGTTATCTCCTGTATCGCAATAACAGGAAAATGAATTGACTCATTTACGTTAAACCAAACGGGCAATGATCGCCCATGATTTACCTGAGGTTTACCTAAAAATGAAACGTGGGGAGCATCTGCGTCAACAGGTTGTCCGGTAATTTGTATAGTGTGCCCAAACAATTTATTCCAACCACGGGAGGCAGTTCATCAGCACCCGGTTTTCCTGACGTGTCGCCGACACGCGCCGGTATCGCGGCATTTCCGGTGAGATTGTGCCAGCTCGTGGGCAGACTTTCGGCTGAATGTTGCGGTGGCGTTTGTTTCATGCGGTTACTTCGGAGTAGCGAGGTAGTGTTGCGGTGATCGTGGTCTGGTTTTTCCGGTCTGAAACCTCCAGCGAAATCGTCCCGTTTTGCGACTCTGCAAGCGTCTTGGCCGAATAAGTTCCGAGGCCGCTTCCACCTTGTTTGCCATACGTGACGAACTTATCGAAGAATCGCTCGCGAATCTCGGCAGGAACTGCTCCATTATTCTGCACCCTGATACGCAGCGGAGTTTCATCGAATAGATTCACGTCCACCCGGCTCTTTTCCGGGGCAGCCTCGCAGGCATTCTTGATCAGATTCTGGAACAGGGAATAGCAGAACATGGCATCACCCAGCACCTTCGGTGCCTCCTTTCCGTCAGGCATACCCGTATCGATGGCAACGGTGAGGTGTTTTTCCACAAAAGCCATGCGCGATATCTCGACGATACGGTGCAGGATGTCGTCGATCTTGACCGGTTTGGCATCAAGTTTGAAACGCCCGGTCTCGATCTTGAAAAGTTCCGATGACAGGTTAATCATGTCGAGCAACTGCAACGCAGACTCCTCTGCCATGCGCAACTGCTCCACTTGCTTGCTGTTCATCGTGCCGTCGTCCGCCAGCGCCTGCACCAGCCCGATCACACCTGCCAGAGATCCTTTCATGTCATGGCGCGTGATGTGCTCGACATTCTCGTGCAGGCGCGCCAACTCCAGCATGCCGTCGTAATTTGCCTGCAATTGCTTGTGCAGTTCGACGTAGCGCATGAAGTTGCGCACACGCGGCTTGAGCTCGTCCGGATCGATGGGTTTGGAGACGAAATCAACCGCACCCAGCTCCAAACCCTTGAGGCGCGCGTCCTTACCGGTCATTGCGGTGACGAAAATCACCGGAATGTTTTCCGAAGTTGGATGCTCGCGCATACGCCGCGCCACTTCGAAACCATCCTTGCCGGGCATCATGATATCGAGCAGCAACAGATCCGGTGGATCGTGCGATTGGCAGATATCCAGAGCTTTTTCCCCGGTATTGGCGACACGCACACGATATTCGTCCTTGAATAGTTGCGAGAGCAGCAGCAAATTATCCGCCGCATCATCGACAATGAGAATGGTTTGACGCACTGGATCCCTGTCGCCCCGGCTAATCGGATCGACGCCATCAGACAGCGGCACTGAAACGAGCGACACATTCTGCGCCCCGACCCGCGCCATATGCGCCGCGCGAACAGGCGAAATTAATCGGGGCGGCGATTTCAGCGCCATTTCAACGTGCGTGGCGAGACGATCTGCAGTATAGGGCTTGACCAGCAGGTCGCTGACGCCGCTGGCGATGGCCTCCTCGATGCGGTAGCGTTCTGCTTCGGCGGTAATCATGATAAAGGGCAGCCCCGACAGCCTCTCGTCGGCACGTATTGCCTTGAGCAGTTCCAGCCCAGTCATGACCGGCATGTTCCAGTCGGAAAGCACGATATCCACACGTTTGTTTTGCAGTATGCGCAAAGCCTCGGCGCCATTATTGGCAGTCACAATGGTTTTGACGCCCATCGAGCGCAGTTGCCCCGAAGTGACTTTGCGCATGGGTTCAAAGTCGTCGACGACGAGGAATGCGGTCTGCTTGTCTATCATATCCATTCTTTCGCGTGTTATGCGGTATTGGCCTGTGCCAAGTATTCCATTTTCTTTTCCATGTCCACATCGGAATCGACGAAACGCCGGGCGATGGCGCGAAACTCTTCCTGTATCTCGACGAAGGCATCGAACATATCGGCATCGAAGTGCGAGCCGCGCCCATCGATCATGATCTGCACCGCCTTATCGTGTGGCATGCTTTCCTTGTACACGCGGCGGCTGATCAGCGCATCGTAAACATCGGCCACCGCCATCAGGCGTGCCGCAATCGGGATATCGTCGCCGGCGAGCCCCTGCGGATAGCCGCTGCCATCCCATTTTTCCTGGTGCGACAGGGCGATGGTTTTGGCAAAGGAGAGAAAATCGACATCGAAACCCAACGCTGCCTCGGCATGCACGATAGCATCGCGCCCCAGCGTGGTATGCGTCTTCATGATCTCGAATTCGCCGGGCTCCAGGCGGCCCGGTTTCAACAGGATGCGGTCGGGGATACCCACCTTGCCGAGATCGTGCAGCGGCGCCGACTTGAAGAGCATGTTGATGTTGGCCTCCGTCAGGAACCAGGCAAAGCGCGGATGGTCGCGCAACTTTTCGGCCAGGGCTTTGACGTAAAACTGTGTGCGGCGGATGTGGTTGCCGGTGTCGGTGTCGCGCGTCTCGGCCAGCGAGCCCATGGCGAGAATGGTGACATCCTGTATTGCCATCACTTCGCGCGTGCGCTTGGTTACTTCGAGTTCGAGAAATTCATTCTGGTCGCGCAGGAAGTCGGCCATCATCTTGAGCGCCAGATGATTTTTCACGCGCGCCATGACGATGGGCGGGCTGATCGGTTTGGTAATGTAGTCGGTCGCACCGAGTTCCAACCCTTTCTTTTCGTCCTCCACTTCAGCCTTGGCGGTTAGGAAGATCACCGTGATGTTCATCGTTTTTGGGTCGCGTTTGAGCTGCTGGCATACCTGGTAGCCATCCATGCCAGGCATCATGATATCGAGCAGAATCAGATCGGGTGGCGGGTCTGAAGCCGCAATCTTCAGCGCCTTCTCGCCACTGCTGGCGATTTTTACCTTGTAGTCATCATTGAGCAGGTTGCTCATCAGTGCCAAGTTATCTGGCGTGTCGTCAACCACCAGTATCGTGGCTTTCTGGATCAAATTAAATTTCTCCATGAGTGTTCCTGTCAGACAGATGTTCCGGTGGCGGCTCTCAGCGCTGCGAGCGCCGCTTCGAAATCGAATAATCGGATGGCGTTGTCGATCTCGCGGGAGCGGTTGGGTAAGGCTGCCTCAAGCAGTTCCGCATTGGCATCCAGCACGTTGATCGCCTCGGAATCGTTTTCGGCCAGCAGTGCCTCCAGCTTGTCACAGACCTCTTTGAGCTTTTCCTGGTTGAACGAGGCCGTCATCCTGCCTGATGCCTCCGGTGGTTTTTGATCCAATTGCGCGATGAGGTTGTCGAGTTGGGTTGCGGGCGCATCGGGCCGAGCCTCGATTCCCTCGCGTGAATGACGCTCCTTGATCGCAACCTCAAGCTTTTCCGCAAACTGTTGCAAGCCGTTGACGCTGACGTTGCCAGAATCGCCCCTGAGCGTATAGGCGAGCCGCTCCGCGCTGTCCCAATCGTTCTGATCGCGCAGAAAGTCGGCCATGGCTTTGAGCGCCAAGTGGTTCTTCACGCGCGCCATAACGATAGGCACGCTGATCGGTTTGGTGATGTAGTCGATCGCGCCAAGTTCCAGCCCTTTCTTTTCGTCTCCCACTTCAGATTTTGCGGTGAGAAAGATTACCGGGATATTCTGCGTCCTGGGGTCGCGTTTGAGCCGCTGGCACACCTCATAGCCGTCCATCCCTGGCATCATGATGTCGAGCAGGATCAGGTCGGGGGGCGAATCAGATGCTGCAATTTGCAGTGCTTTCTCACCACGGTTGGCAATTTTCACCTGGTAGTCGTCCTTGAGCAGATTGTGCATCAGCGCCAGGTTGCCCGGCGCGTCATCAACTACCAATATCGTGGCTTTTTCGGCTGAATTGAGCTCGTTCATGGAGATTCCTTTACAGGTAGGGGGGCGATGGCGGCTCTTAATGCTGCGAGCGCCGCCTCGAAGTCGAATGCTTGGATGCTGTCGTTGATCTTGCGATAATGGTCGGGGAAGGCCGCGTTAAGCAGGTCGGCATTCTCACTCAGCACATCGCCCGCCTCCGCATCGTCGTCGGCGAGCAGGGCTATCAGCCTGTCGCAGGCCATTTTAAGTTTCTCCTGATCGACCGCGATGGCTGTCCTGCCCTGCTCTTCCGGCAGCTTCTGTTCCAGTTGAGTGATGAAATAGTCGAGCTGTTGTTTCAGCTTGTCGAGATGACCATCGACATCATTGCGCGGTTGACGCTCCCTGATTGCGGTCTCGAGTTCTTCCGCCAACTGTTGCAGGCCGGTGGCACCGATGTTGCCGGAAGCACCTTTTAGCGTGTGTGCGAGCCGCTCTGCGGTGTCCCTGTCGTTGCCTTCCAGCATTTCGAGGATTCCCGCCGTTGCAGATTTCTGCCCGGCAATGAACTTGCGCAGCATCGAGAGATAGAGTGATTTCTTGCCGAGCACGCGGCGCAGGCCATTAGCGATATCCAGCCCATCGATACCGGACGGCAAATCGGCATATTGCCCTGCCTTTATCTGAGGCTTCACCTCTGCTGCTGTCGAATGCCGCGGCTTGACCCATTTCAGCAGCGCCTTCCACAAATCTTCCGGCTCGATCGGCTTGGCGACATGGTCGTTCATGCCCGCCGCCAGGCAGCGATCCCGGTCGCCCTGCATGGCGTTGGCGGTCATCGCCACCACAGGAAGATCCTTGAAGCGTTCTTCCTTGCGTATCTCCAGTGTCGCCGTCACACCGTCCATCACCGGCATCTGCATGTCCATCAACACGATGTCGTAATTGGCGGCCCTGACCTTGTCCAGCGCTACCTGGCCGTTCCCGGCCAAATCGACGACGAAGCCGGAATCGCGCAGCAGTTCGGTTGCCACCTCCTGGTTGAGATCGTTGTCATCCACCAGCAGGATGTGGGCGCCCTTGATGGTGGCGAGTTGTTCGAAGGCGTCGGTCGGTGCGTCTCCGGCAGTGCGGGGGCCATCGACGACGCCTCCCAGAATGCGTACCACGCCGTCGAACAGCGCCGAGGCGCTGACCGGCTTGATCAACACTTCCTCGATGCCCATTTCTTCCGCACCCTTAATGACCTCCTCGTGACCATAAGCGGTCACCATCATCATGTGCGGCATACGGCTGAGTGGAAGCTCCTTCAGCCGCCTGGCCGTCTCGATGCCATCCATGCCCGGCATTTTCCAGTCGAGAAACACGATCTCATAGGGCATACCCTGCGCCTCGGCACAATCCACGGCACCGATGGCCGCCTTGCCCGATTCGGCCTGGTCAACCCTGAAGCTCATGCCGTCGAGCAGGTCGCCCAGCACCAGGCGGGCGTTCTCGTTGTCGTCTACCACCAGCACGCGTTTGCCCTGCAAGTCGCCAGACAGCGCCAACTTGCGCTGCTGGCCGATGCCCTTGCCCAGGCGCACCGTAAACCAGAAGGTGCTGCCCTTGCCATGTTCGCTGCTCACACCCACCTCTCCGCCCATCATCTCGGCCAGATTTTTGGAAATGACCAGCCCGAGGCCGGTGCCGCCAAATTTGCGGGTAGTCGAGGTGTCGGCCTGCGAAAAGCTCTGGAACAACCGCCCAATCTGTTCTTCCGTCAGGCCGATTCCCGTATCCCGCACAGCGCAGTAGATCAGCACATCCTTATCGGTTTGTTCCTTGAGGCGGACGACGATGTATATTTCTCCATGCTCTGTGAACTTGACGGCATTGTTGCTGTAGTTGACAAGTATCTGCCCCAGCCGCAGCGGATCGCCGATCAGCTTGGACGGCACGTTCTTGTCTATGTCAAAGACCAGCTCCAGCCCTTTGGCGAATGCCTTCTCCGCGATCAGGTTGGCCACATTGTCGAGCACCATCTCCAGTTCGAACTCGGTCTGCTCGACCGTCAGCTTGCCCGCCTCGATCTTTGAAAAATCAAGAATATCGTTGATGATGCTGAGCAGATGTTGGCCGGACCCTTTGATCTTCTTTATGTAGTCGCGCTGGCGCGGCGTCAGATCGGTCTTCAGCGCCAGGTAGGACATGCCGATGATGGCGTTCATCGGTGTGCGTATCTCGTGGCTCATGCTGGAAAGAAAATTTGATTTGGCGAGGTTGGCCTTTTCCGCTACGGCCTTGGCGCGCTCCAACTCCTGATCCAGGCGTTTGCGTTCGGTGACGTCGCGCGCGGCAGCAAACACGCCCTGCAGCTTCCTGTCGCGATCATAGAAGGTAGTCGCGTTGTAGGACACCACCGTTTCCTTGCCATCCCTGGCGCGCGCAGTGAGCTCGTAGTTGGTGACTTTCTTTTCGCTCAGCACCTGCTTGATGGCTGCTTCGGCCCGCTCCGGATCGGTGAAGTAATTCTTGAACGGCGCGCCGATCAACTCGTCACGCGTACACCCGGTGAGCGCCTCCATCTGCTTGTTGACATCGGAAATAATACCTGACGGATCGGTGGTCATCAGCGCGTCGATGTTGGATTCGATGAGTGAGCGCGTGTAGAACTGCTGGTCGCGAACTCGCTGGTCGAGCTTCATCCGCTCTTCTTCGACCTGCTTGCGCGCGGTGTTGTCGGTGCCGATCAGCAGGTAGCCGATAATGGCGTTATCAGCGTCGCGCAACGCAGTGACGGATACGACTGCCGGGAAGCGGCTGCCATCTTTGCGGATGTAGGTCAGCTCGTAGATGTCCTCTATGCCGCGCGAAGCCTTGAACACCAACGCCTCGAAGCCGGGCGCAATCGGGGTGCCGAGCTCGGTGCTGAGTGTTTTCGCGCGCGCGATCACTTCCTCCGGATCGGAAATATCGGCCGGGGTGATCTTGTTCATCACGTCGGCACCCGTGTAGCCCAGCATGCGCTCCGCGCCGACGTTGAAAATCTGGATCACGCCCTTCGCGTCAGTGGCAATGCTAGAAAAATTGGCGCTGTTAAAAATTGCGTTCTGCAAGGCTCCCGCCTTGAGCAGCGCTTCTTCTGCCCGTTTGCGCGCAGTATTGTCGGTGCCGATCAGCAGATAGCCGATGATGACGTTATCGGCATCGCGCAACGCGGTGACCGATACCACCGCCGGGAAGCGGCTGCCGTCCTTGCGGATATAGGTCAGTTCGTAAATATCCTCGATGCCGCGCGATGCCTTGAACACCAGCGCCTCGAAACCCGGCGTGATTGGGGTGCCGAGTTCGACGCTCAATGCCTTGGCACGTGCGATCACTTCCTGCGGATCTGAAATGTCGGCCGGGGTGATCTTGTTCATCACTTCGGCTGCCGTGTAACCCAGCATGCGTTCCGCGCCGACGTTGAAAATCTGGATCACGCCCTTCGCGTCGGTGGCGATACTCGAAAAATTGGCGCTATTAAAAATAGCACTCTGCAAGGCACCGGTTTTAAGCAATGCCTCCTGGCGTTGCACCTCGGTAATGCCACTCGCCGGACAAAGTTTTCGGTATCGACCAGTGCCTGATTCTTGGAATGGCGCCACGGTGATAGCTTCCTCAGTGTCAGGGGTGCTGTTTAGAGTTACGGTGTCACTCATTTCTTTGAACATGGCCAACCTCTGTTAAGTTAAGTAAAGCGCAAACCGACCCGGCAGATCGCGTGGCCAAAAAAATGGCCAGCGCTCCACCTGTTTTTTGCTTATGCACAAAAGACGCACACTTAACTTTGCAGGGATCGTGAGGTGGATTATGTTCGTGAATGAGCTTGGCAACCATGTTCCATCATGGCGATTAGACTTGCTTCTATCCGTGCGCTACCACACATAACCTGCAGCTTGGATGCAGTTAACAAATGTGAAATGGCTATAAATAGCTAACCGGCCCGCGTGTGTTGTCGGGTTCATTTGGGTAGCCGCCGGCTTTAATGCTTGGGAGAGTGAACAGTATGGGGTTTGAAACTAAACAAGAGCGCAGAATGTCGCTACTCAGGTCGAAGCAGTATGCTCGAAATAGCCACAACGCCAGTCCCTGCCCCCTGCAAGGGGGAAGGAAAAAAGCGGCAGTACCTGATGTTTTCATTTCCATCCCAACCCTAATCAGGGAAAAGCGGGAAAACCCAGCCGCCTTCGGGCAACTCACGGTTATTGAGGTGCTCATCCAACAAGCCTGCCCCGAGCCAGTCGAAGCGCCCCCGGTTTTGCCAGAGTAAATTGATTTTTAAGGTAATTTATGGTTGGGGTGTATCTTTCCGGTCACGTCCTTGCCGGTGCCCCGGTAGCCGATAAAACGCCCCGAGGGGTTGAACATCGGTTCCCCGCTCACCATTAGAAATTGCCGCGAGCCATCTGGATTGGTCCGGCTATAGACGAAATCCAGGAAGGGTCGTCTCGCGGCCAGATTGGCTTCCAGCATTTTTCGCTCATTCTCGTTCCAGCTTCCGCCCTTTTCATCTCTCGATTGAACCAGCGCGCCGTTGAGCTGAATGCCGAGCATTTCGAGTACCGGGCCGAAAATCTTGGTGAAATGCCCGTTTTCGTCCTGCTCCCAATACCAGTCAGACGATAGCTCGGTCAGACGTTGAAAACGCGCTTCGCTCTTGCGCAGTTCGGCCGTACGCTCCAGCACCGTCTGCTCCAACACCTGGTTGTGCTGCTCGAGTTTCTTGTACAATAGCCGCACTTCCAACATGTTATGGATACGCGTCTGCACTTCGACCAGATCAAAAGGTTTGGCGACGAAATCCTTCGCACCGGCGGCGAGCGCACGCAGCTTGTGGCCCGGTTCGGCGGTAATGACGAGCACGGGAAGGTAGCCATCCGTTTCGATTTCCTTCAGGCATTCCATCACCTGGAATCCATCCATGCCGGGCATCAGCAGGTCGAGCAGAATCAGGTCGTAGCGGTGCTTGCGATGCAGCTCGCGGACTGCATGGGGATCGGTTGTTGACGCAACACAAACATAGCCGCTATCTCGCAGCATTTCCTCAAGCAAAAGCACATTGGATTGCTGATCGTCCACGACCAGAATGCTGGCACTAAGGATTTCCTGTTCGCTAATCATGATATTTTTTCCGTTTGGTTTGGGTACGTTGATCCCGATTTTGAAAATTTCAGCGCCTCATCCATCGCGTTCATGAATTCATTGATCTTGATGGGCTTGGTTAGATAGCGGAAAAACCCTGTCTCCAACCCCTTCTCGATATCGCGCGACATTGCATTGGCGCTGAGCGCAATAACGGGGATATGCGATGTTGCCGGGTCTTTGCGCAGGATTTTCATGGCTTCGATACCGCTGATGCCGGGCAGATTGATGTCCATCAGGATGACATCCGGGAGATGAGTGCGTGCCAGCGTGATGCCGAGATTGCCGTCGCGCGCGCTGAGCAAGCGCATCCGCGGATGCACTTCAATAATTTGCTCGACCAGCATCAGGTTGGCCGGATTATCTTCCACGTAGAGCAGGGTGCGTAGCGCGGCATTTTCCTCAACTTGCGTTGCAAATTCCACAGGAACTGCATTTCCAGCGGCAAACGGCGGCGTAATATCGCGAATCAATTCGACCACGAACTCGCTGCCCACCCCGACGGTGCTTTCCACGCTGATGCTGCCGCCCATCAGTTCGATCAGTTGCTTGGTGACCACCAGGCCGATGCCCGTGCCCTCCTCGGTGCCCGCCTCTTGGCCGAGGCGGTTGAATGGCTGGAACAACTGCAACAGCTTTTCCGGAGGCAATCCCGCACCACTGTCCTTGATGCTGATACGTATGCGCTCCGGAGTACATGTGCATTTCACCTCGACCGTTCCGTGCTCGCGGTTGTATTTGATCGCATTGGAAAGCAGGTTGATCAGCACCTGCTTCAACCGGGTACGGTCGGCATTGGCATACCAGGTATTGTCGAATGGGAGAAAATCGACATGGATGCCGCGTTGTTGCGCCTGAGATTCAATCATGGCGTGGCATTCGTGCATGACTTCGACCAGCGACACCGCCTCTCGCGACAACGACAGTTTGCCGGACTCGATCACCGCGAGATCGAGGATTTCGTTAATCAGCTCCAGCAAATACCATCCCGCCTTGGTAATCTGATGTAGCCTGACAGCCTGCGCATCTGTTGGAGGCGGCACTCCGGCCTCCAGCAATTGGGCAAAACCCAGGATCGCATTGAGGGGGGTGCGCAGTTCATGGCTCATGCTGGAAAGAAAAGTTGATTTCGCGAGGCTGGCTTTTTCCGCCACAGCCTTGGCGCTCTGCAGCGCAGCGTTATTATCCAACAGCAGCTTTTCCAGAAATATGCGTTCGGTGACATCGCGCGCGGCGACGAATACCCCCTGCAACTTCCCGTCACGGTCATAGAGGGTAGCCGCATTGCAGGACACCACCGTTTCCTTGCCGCCCCTGTCGCGCGCGGTTAGCTCGTGGTTTCTGACCCTTTTTTCGCTCAGCACCCAATTTATGGCCGCTTCTGCCCGCTCCGGGTCGGTGAAGTAGTTTTTGAACGGCGTGTCGATCAACTCGTCGCGCGCGCATCCGGTGAGCGCCTCCATCTGCTTGTTGACGTCGGTGATGATGCCGACCGGATCGGTGGTCATCAACGCGTCGATGTTGGATTCGATCAGCGAGCGCGTGTAAAACTGCTGGTCATGCAACCGCTGCTCGAATTTCCTCTGTTCTTCTTCAATCTGCTTGCGTGCGTCGATGTCTATCATCACGATACGGAGTACCGGTTCGTCATTATCCAGCGCGGCAGTGATGGACAGTTGCACCCATATTTGCGTGCCGTCGCTTTTCAACATGCGCAGTTCGCATTCCTGCGGTTTGCCGGTGGCATCGAGCTGTTTGCGGCACAAGTAATAGATGTCCTGATCTGCGTTGAAAATGAAGCGGCTAAACTTCTGCCTCGACAGCCCCATGCCCATGCCCATGCCCATGCCCATGCCCATGCCCATGCCCATGCCCATACCAGCACCCATGCCCAGCAGGGTGGCAGAGGTGAGGTTGGCTTCCAGGATTACACCTGCTTCACTGACGGTAACATAGCCCACGGGCGCCAGGTCATAGAGATCGAAATAGCGCGCCTGCGTGATGCGCAGCGCCTCCTGCGAAGCGCGCAGTTCCTCGTTCTGAATTTTCAACTCGATCCGTTGCTCGCTCAAGGCATACTGCGCTGCATATTCTCCGGTGACATTGCGGAACACCAGCACGGCGCCGACCACCAGGCCGTCGCGGTCGCGAATCGGTGCGCAACTGTCGGCGATATCGCACTCGCTACCATCGCGTGCAATCAACACGGTATGGTTGGCCAGGCCATGCACCGTCCCTTTTTCCAGGGTTTCCGCTACCGGGATGGTGGCGGGTTGACGGGTTTCCTTGTTGATGATGTGAAATACCTCATCCACCGGACAACCGGTAGCTTCCGCCTGCGTCCACCCGGTGAGCTGCTCGGCAAGGGGGTTCAGGAGCGTCACACGCGCTTCGGCATCGGTGGCGATCACGGCATCGCCGATGGAATTGAGCGTAACGGCGAGCCGTTCCTCGCTGACCTGCAAGGTGGCGTTGGTCTGCTGCAGTTGTTTATGCGTCTCTTCCTGAATCTCAAGCAAACGCTGTTTCTCCGCTTCGACCTGCTTGCGCGCGGTGTTGTCGGTGCCGATCAGCAGGTAGCCGATAATGGCGTCTTGAGCGTCGCGTAGCGCGGTGACCGACACGACCGCCGGGAAACGGCTGCCGTCCTTGCGGATGTAGGTCAGCTCGTAAATGTCCTCAATGCCGCGCGAGGCCTTGAATACCAGCGCCTCGAAGCCCGGCATGATCGGCATGGAAAACTCCTCGCTCAACGCCGCCGCCCGCGCGATGACCTCCTGCGGGTCGGAGATATCGGCCGGCGTGATCTTGTTCAGCACATCGGCGGCCGCGTAACCCAACATGCGCTCGGCGCCAACATTGAAGATTTGAATCACGCCCTTCTCGTCGGTAGCGATACTTGAAAAGTTGGCGCTATTGAGAATCGCGTTTTGCAGTGCGCCGGTTTTAAGCAATGCTTCCTGATACCGTGCATCGGTAGCCGGATTGTGAATAGCGGGGTTGTGCGTTTTTTCAAACATGGCTAATTTGCGCGCAATGCATAAAGTTAATGCAGAGAGGGCGCGCTTTGGCGGCCACCCTGCGGAGTTCGTGCGCTGACCAGATAACCAACATATCGTTATGCCTCACTGAGCAAGCGGTGGAATTCTTTTTTAACCACGTTGTAGCACTCGCATGTGCGTGACTCCAGCCCGGCCCGGTCCAGTACGGTGATGTGGCCGCGGCGGTAACTGATCAAGCCGGCGCGCTGCAAGTTCCCGGCAGTTTCTGTGATGCCTTCGCGCCGCACCCCGAGCATGCTGGCAATCAATTCCTGCGTCATAACCAATTCATGCGATGGCGACCGGTCAAGGGTGAACAACAGCCAGCGGCACACTTGCTGCTCCATCGAATGATGCCGGTTGCACGCTGCGGTTTGGGACATCTGCGTAATCAACGCCTGGGTGTAGCGCAGCATCAAACGCATCATCGGTCCGGCACGATTGAATTCCTCCATCATCAACCGCGCCTTCAGCCGGTAACCGTAGCCGCCGGCACACACCGTGGCCTGGCTGGGCGTGGTATTGCCGCCCATGAAAAGTGAAATCCCGACTACGCCGTCATTCCCCACTCCAGCGATTTCCACCGATGCGCCATTTTCCATGACATAGCGCAGCGACACGATGGCGGTTGTCGGAAAATAGGCGTGATGCAGTTGGCCGCCGGATTCATACAGAACTTCACCGAGCGGCATCGAAATCAGCTCCATATGGGGAGCGATACGCTCGAATATCTCTTGCGGCAGCGCGGCGAGAAGACGGTTGTGCATGGGCGCCTGCTGTGCGGATATCGTAGCAACCATATTCTTGTCTCCGAAGCGTGCCGCCGATATAAAAGTCAATTATGCAACGGAATACAGCCAGGCTGTGCCTTGCAGCTTTTTAGCACGGTGTACAAGATAATTATGTGCGTTATCGCACATACGGCAAGCGCCTGCCGATGCCGGGAGAATCACGCCCGACTTCGAAACCATCAAAAGCCTCGGCCGCAGCGGCCTGGAAGCACCTTGCTCGGTACGTCAAACTCACCTGGATAGCCATCTCTCCCATATTGGCCTGATACTCCGCCGCAACCGCCACGCCGGCCACACACGCCAGCTCATCGCCGCAATACAGCAACGGCAGACGGTCGCGCTGCCAGGGCGGGATATGGTGTTCCTGCAACATGTTTTTCAGGGTGCGCGTCGCAGCGTTCGGGTGCGGGCGCAGGGTTTCTCCGCCTTGCCGCAGGCGTAGCGTCGCAGGCGCGCGCTGCAGTTTCTCCAGGCTGATCCCCCTGCCCCGCATAGGCTCGAAGATCAGGCGTACATTCAACGCAGGCCAATCCAGTTCGGCTTCGCCTTGCCACGGCATGACCAGGCCCCGATCAAACCCGCCCGTCGCGAGTAACGCATATACCCTGCCCTGATAGCGATGCACTTCCCAGCCGCCATACTCGACGCACACCGCCGCATCCTGCCGCGCACCACAGAGTTGGCACAGCATATCGTCAAGTTGCACGGCTTGCGGCATCGGAGCGCCGATGCTGTGCAGGAAATAGCGCAGCAGGTTTCTGGCGCGCGGCCGGGTTAACGCCTGCAAGGCAACAACGGCAAGCGTGTCATCGCAAATTGCTGGCGCGGCATCCAACCGCGCCAGATCGTCGAGCAGTTCGCTCGCCTCGGCGAAATGCTGAGCGCTGCGCGCCAGCGTAGTGCGGCAGGCAGGAAATTTCCGCTCCAGCAGCGGCAGCGCGCGGTGGCGCAGGAAGTTGCGCGGATAGCCGTCGTCGGCGTTGCTTTCGTCCTCGATCCAGCGCAAGCCATGTGCGGCGGCATAGTCGAGGATTTCCCGGCGCGAAATATGCAATAGCGGGCGCAATAAGTTTGGCGAATCCTCGCGCCGGGCGAGCATCGGCATGGCGCTCGCGCCTTTCACTCCCGCGCCGCGCAACAATTGCAGCAGCAGGGTTTCGGCCTGATCGTCGGTGTGGTGCGCCAGCGCGACGAAGTCGCAGGGCTGTTTGGCAAACGCCGCATGGCGCAGCTTGCGCGCCGCCGCCTCGATGCCGTGCTGGCGCAACGGTGCGATGTCCACATGTTCGACATGCAGCGGAATGGCGTAACCCGCGCAGAGCCCGGCGCAGAAATTCGCCCAGGCATCGGCGTTGGGGCTGATGCCATGATGGACGTGCAAGGCGGAGAGCCGCCAGGAAAAACGCGGTGCGAGCTGCTGCAGCAGGTGCAGCAGCACGGCGGAATCGACCCCGCCGCTCAGACCGATCAGGATGGTGCTGCGCGCGGGAACCAGCGGCGCACATTGTGCCGCTACCCGTTCGGTGAAATGATTGCCTGTCAAGAAATATCCTTATACAAACATTTTGCGTAACTACTCAGGTCGAAAAAAGCTCCCCCGCCAGATACCAACCTCCAACTACCTCTGCGCACCGAGTGCTTCGCTTCCCCCTTTGCAAAAGGGGGACTGAGGGGGATTTGAAGTGCGCCACTCTCTCGCCACCTGCTGTAAATCCCCCTGCACCCTTTTTTAAAGGGGGGATCATCCCTCACAGCCTTCCCCATGCAAGGTGGGAAGGAGAAAACAGCCACACCTGAGCAGTTACCATTTTGCGGCTATTACAGGAACGCGATTCATCGCGCCCTTTTCTGGCGCACGAATAGAACAGGGCGTGATGAATCACGCCCCTACGATATTGCACTGTTGAAATAAGCCTGGCCTACAGTGCAACTTCTTTAAATTTGCCATAGCTCATCAGGCGGTTGAAGCGGTCTTGCAGCAAATTGGCCGTCGGTTTGTTCTGCACCGTTTTCAGCGCGTCCTGCACAGCCTTCTTTACGTTCTGCATGGTCAGCGCGTAATCGCGGTGTGCGCCGCCGAGCGGCTCGTTGACGATCCTGTCCACCAGCCCGAGGGCTTTCAGGCGTGTCGCGGTGATGCCAAGAGTTTCTGCGGCATCCGGCGCTTTTTCCGCGCTCTTCCACAGGATCGATGCGCAGCCCTCCGGCGAGATCACCGAGTAGGTGCTGTATTGCAGCATCAGCAGCGCATCGCCCACCGCAATCGCCAGCGCGCCGCCGGAACCGCCCTCGCCGATCACGGTGCAGATGATCGGCACGCGCAACTCGGTCATTTCATACAGGTTGCGCCCGATCGCCTCGGACTGGCCGCGCTCCTCCGCGCCCACGCCGGGGTATGCGCCGGGCGTGTCGATGAAGGTGAGGATGGGGATGCCGAATTTTTCCGCGAGGCGCATCAGGCGCAGCGCCTTGCGGTAGCCCTCGGGGCGCGGCATGCCGAAATTGCGCACGATTTTTTCCTTGGTGTCGCGCCCCTTCTGGTGGCCGATCACCATCACGCTCTGGCCGTTAAAGCGCGCCAGCCCGCCCACGATGGCCTTGTCGTCGGCAAACGACCGGTCGCCGTGCAGCTCCTCGAAATCGGTGCACAGGTGCCCGATGTAATCCAGCGTGTAAGGGCGCTGCGGATGGCGCGATACCTGAGAAATTTGCCAGGGCGTGAGCTTGGCGTAGATGTCCTTGGTTAATGCCGTGCTTTTTTTCGACAAGCGCGAAATTTCGTCCGCGATGTCGAGCGCCGAATCGTCCTGCACATAGCGCAATTGCTCGATTTTGTCTTCCAGTTCGGCGATGGGGCTTTCAAAATCCAGAAACGATACTTTCATGTTTGATCCCTAACAGTCGTGGCGGGAAACGTCCCTTGCGGAGAAACCCTGCATTCCCGTCCCCTCTCCCCAACCCTGATGGAGCTACTGGCCATTCGACCGTGTTGTCCGGCAACGACACCCAAGTCGCCGGTTATCTCCCGCCTGCGGGAGAGGGAGCTAATGAGAAAGGCAATTTTCAATCCCCGCGATGATACTACAAACTGAAGAAGCGCTTGATGGTCGCCAGTATTTCGCTGTGCTGGTGGTGTGCTTCCTTGTGCTTGGCTTCCTCGTCCAGATTCAGCAGCGCGCTATCCAGTTGCATACGGCGCACCGCCAGCACTTGCGCCACATCTTCGGCGATACCCGGGCGCGCCGTCAGAATTTCCTCGAAGGCCTCCTTGTCGAGACGATAGCACTCCACATCGGTTTTGGCGCTAACCGAAGCCACGCGCGGCGATCCGGTCATCATGCTCATTTCGCCGAAAAAGTCCCCTTTTGCGAGCGTATTCAGGATGCGCTTCTCGCCGCCGCCCCCATCCAGGAACACCTCCGCCTCGCCGCTGATAATAATAAACAGCCAGTGCTGGGCGTGCGTGCCCTGCCTGGCGATGATGTTGCCCTTGGCAAACGGCACATACCTGAGGCGCTCGGCCAGCTTGCGCAGCTCATCGTCCGTCATCTGCGCGAACAGCTCCACGCGCCGCAAGGTCTTCATGCGCAACTGGACTTCGCGATGATGCAGCGCCTCTTCGTGTTTTTCGTTTTCCTTGGTGATGTGGATGCTCCTCTCCTCCATCGCCAGCTTGATGCCCGCGCGTTGCAGCGCCGCCATGATGTGCCACCTGATGGCCGCGTCCGTAGGGTCGTCAAGCATCAAATCGGTCAGCCAGTAACGCATTGCATAGCGCGCATAGCCCTTGTTGTCCATGTCCACCAATATGCAATTCGGCAAAGGGGTTTTCGCCACATTGGCAATGTCGGTCGGCCGGATGGCCTCTTCGACCACGGAGATCACCCTGGCAGGCGATATATCCAGCCCCACGTCGAACCACACCCAGCGCCGCCATTGCACCGGCTGGTCGGTACGCCGCCCCAGCACCAGGAATTTGTTCTTCATCAACTGGCTGTTGGGGAACACCACGGTTTCCCAGTTGCGCGTCTCGACCAGCGTCGAGCGCCAGCGGATGTCCACCACGCGCCCGGAGATATCGTCCACCTTGATCCAGTCGCCGATTTCGATGGAATTGTCCAGTTGCAAGGCCAGTCCGCCGAGTATGTTGCCAAGCGTATCCTGCATGGCGAACGCCACCACGGCGGTAATCATCGCCGAAGTCGCGACGATACTGCCGAGATCCAGCCCGGCATAGCGCAGCCGCACCAGCCCCCAGGCGATGTAGCCGATGATGACGAAAATGTCTTCGGCGATGCGCGGCGGCGTGACGCGCATCCGCGGCAGGACGATGCGGAAAGCCAGCAGCCCCCACAGGCGGATCACCGCAATACCGGCTCCGATCAATCCGGCTTCGTGGAATACTGCGGCAGCGGAGGGAAATTGCAGCGCATGGAACACGCCGCTGACAAATTGCAGCGCCATGCTTACCAGGAAGAAAATCAGCGTATTCAGGACGCCTTTGCGCTCTTCCTTCATAAAATGGAGCAACAGAAACGCCAGGCCCAGCGCCATTACCAGCACCGGAAACGATTCCTGTCTCCAGACAAACTCCATTGCGGTATTCCAGAAAAACATGCTCACCCCGGCTCGGGTTCGAGAACCTTCTTACAGCTTCAGGTTCCCCGGATTAACTTCCAGCGACAAGCTTGCAGGCCCGCCACCGGCTTGTAATAGCACGGTTATTTCAACGGCCTGCATGATTTTCTCGAACCCCGCTTCGGATTGGGAAACAGTGAAATAAGGTTCGGCGCGAATAAGTGCGGCTCGGGATACCGCAAGCACCAGATGTCCGCCCAGCACCCCGTCGTCCAGAGTGAGTCCGGTTGCATTTTCCAGGTGCAATGGCGCGCCAAATCCTCCGAGAATCCGCTGGCCGGCATCGACATACCGGCCAGCATAGCCATCGCAACTGGGCATGGCGAGCGTCAATCTGACCGATAACGCCCCGCCCTCGAGCTGCGCGCTGGCGGTGTACCGGGCTTCGATCCGATTGGCGGTCAGTTTGATGGTTTTTTCGATTGCGCCTTCCCCGATTGCAGCCCGGAATTGCGCCGAGCCGGGGTCTGATCCGGCCAGGATGTAGTTCCGGATGGGTAAACTTTCACCTCCTTTTACCCACGTGTCGCTCAATAAACCGTGCGGCTGAAGATCGGTCAACAAGTCGGACAGGATAATTTCATCCTTGAAGGCGATACGGTCGTGCGCCGAAGCAATGCCTTCTCCGGCATGTCCGCCGCCCTGGGTGCTGCGGTGGATTTTTTCGAAATAATTCTCGGCTTGGCGGCGCAGGGTGTCGCCAAAATTATGGTTCAGGCGATAGTCGTCGCATTCGCAAACCCATGCACAACCGTCCAGTTTGATTATCGCCTGCAACTTATCGTTGAATAAAAATAATTCTTCAACGCCATCCATGTCGAGGTCTTCCTGCTGCGCCGCCCGGCGCGGGGCAATCTTGTCCAGTTTGGCTTCCAGACGGACGATGGCGTTGTACACGGCACGGCGCAGGTGCGGCAGATATAGCCCGCCGAACAGGCCATGCCAGTAGGCATCGTTGGCCTGCGCCTCGTACAAATCGTCCAGCAATTCCGCCGTGCGCCTGTCTTCCGGCAACCCGGCAACCCTTAGCGACAAGGCCAGCATGCGCTTGTGCATCCAGTTGGACTCGGGATAGCGGGTAAAAAAATTCTTCCATATCCCGCCGCGAATAAAGGCTTTGTGCTCCTCATACCGCCCCGCTTCCTTTTCGCGGGCAACGAGACCGGCATATTTTGCGGCAGCCGGGGCAGGCAAGGTCCACTCGTTCATCTCGATATAGGAGGTGGTCGGCAGATAGATGATGCCGCGTGTTTTGGCGTCGGCGTGATATTCCCCGTAGGTGCGCGGGTCGATTTTTTGCGAAGCCAGCACGCCGCGGATAAAGTTTTCCAGCCAACCCTTCACGTAGACCCACTCGTAGGTTTCCGGCCAGACGCCGAATTTTTCGATGTCGTCGAAATACACGGCGGCGGGGTTTTCGCCTTGATCGGCGAGGCATTCCAGATAAGCGACCACTTCATGCGCGGGCGCAAACGGGATGCGGTAACGCAATCCCTCGGAAATAGGAAATAAATCCAGCGAGTTGCCGCCCTCCTCGGTGGTGTAATAACCGTTCAACTCGCTGGCTTCCTGACCGGCGCACAGGAAATGGTAGTCGTCCACCGTCACATAATTGATTCCCGCTTCGGCAAGCGACGGAATCACCGTCGCCTCCCATACCCGCTCGGTGAGCCACGCACCTTGCGGGCGCTGGCCAAATTGCGCTTCCAGCTTTCCGGAAAAGCGCGTCAACTGCCCAATGCGATCCCGCTCCGGAATGACCGCCAGCACCGGCTCGGTGTCCCCTGCCCCGAACAATTCGACCTGGCCGCGCGCGGCCATTTCGCGCAACAGCGCCATGTCCTCGGGGAATTTTTTCAGCAGGTAATCGAGCAGCCAGCCGCTGAAATGCACCGCAAAACGGAATTCCGGATAGCGGTGCAGCGTTTGCAGGAAAGGGCGGTAACAGCGCAGATGCGCATCGTCGATGACCTCGGGGAAATTGCCGACAGGCTGGTGCGCATGGACGCCGAAGAGCAGGGAAACCGTTTTGGTCATGGCAGGCTTAGTCCGTAATAGTCAATTTCATTCGGAAGCGCGGCGCATTGCACCGCCTGACTCCGGGTGTCCCCCGCCCTGGCTGATGGGCTCGGAGAGGCTGATCGGCGGCGGCAATTGCAGCAAGCGGTACAGCTCGGTCAGATTATGCCGGAACAGGCGGTCGAAGCTGGCTACCGAGTGCGACGGGTTGTAATCGCCAAACCACCAGAACCAGTCCGAGCTTTCGCAGGAGCAAAGCTGTTTCTCGGCCGCATCCTGTTCGGATTGGCTAAGCCTGCCGCTGGAGATGACCATATCGAAGCTCTGCTTGGCGACGCACAGCAAGTCCCACGCGCGATTCTTGTCCGGCGAACCGATCCAGGTCGAAAAATTGCCGTACACCCAGCTTCCCGCGACGACATAAGGAAGGCTGTGCACACGGGCGCTATCGGAACCGGCAGGCGTGGCCGGGCGCGCCACATATTCGCTGAAGGTGGTCGTTCGCAGCCACGGGCTGGATTCGATCAGGGTGTACAGGTCTTCGAGAAAATAATACCCGTTGTAGGGATAGTACTCCCAGGCATTTTCGCCATCCAGAATGACGCTCACGACAGGCGTTTCGTTGTCCGGAGATTGACGGGCGATGGCCTCGATCTGCTCGACGAAGTGGTGTGCTGCATCCTTGCCGTGCCAGCGCGAATACTCGAACCCGATCAGGTCGGACAGACGGTCGTCCCGGAAAAAACAGAGCAGATTCCCGGTGCCATTCTCCATGCGATAGGGGCGGTACAGGTATTGGGCGCGATCGGGAACGTTATGCCTGGACTGCCGCAGGCTGTTTACCAGCACTCCCTCCCCGCTGGCCGTCCAGAAGCAATCTTCAGCAGCCAGCACGTCCAGTGTTTCCGACGAAATCGCCCCTTCGGCCGGCCACATTCCCTTAGGTTCTGCGCCAAAACGCTCGCGATGGCTTTTTTTCGCCGAACGGATATGCGCGGTCACACGCTGGCGTCCCTTGGGATAATGCGGCGAACTGGGCAAAGGCGCATCGGGCATGGCTTCTTTGGCGCTGGCAAAGTCGATCAACAGCGGGGCCAGCGGATGGTAATGCGGCGTGGCGGACAGCTCGACTTGTCCCGATTCTGCCAGCTTGCTAAAGCGCGGAATGATGCCGGCGATCAATTCGCCGATGAAATCGAGCAATTGCCTGCGATCCTCATATTTGAAGCCTTCCGCCTTGCTCATCAGACGCGCCACCAGCGCATGCTCGCGGCGCACGCTCTCGCCGCACCAGGCCAGGTGATACCAGGTCAGCAGGTCGTCCATGTATTGCCCGGACAGATAGGACAACGCGACATTGCCGTCGGTTTGCAGGAGGCTGAACAGTTCCAGGAGCCGCTTGTAGGCAGGATAGGGTGCAACCATTTTGGTCTGGTTGCTGCGGAAACATGCGTTCAGAACGGCTTGCCGCTGTTCTGACGACAGTTCGCCGGTGTTTTCATGCGCCAGCATGCGCAGCAAAGGATCGCGCAATTTCCCGGACGCAAATTGGTCTGCGTAATCTTCCAACTGGTCGAGCAGCACCGGCACGAAATTCACCACGGCATGCACTTTGGGGTGCCGCTCAAGGTGATAGGCCATGTCGGCATAATCCTTGATCGCGTGCAGATAAGTCCAGGGCAGCAGGAAATCGCCGCTCGAATAATCGCGGTAATCCGGCTGGTGCATATGCCAGAGGAAAACCAGGTCAACAGGTTTTTTCATTGTTTCGGGGCGTGCAGCTTCTTCAAGGTCAACGCAGGCAGTGAACCTTCTGGCCGAGCATGTCCGGGGTAATGAGCGTCACGCCGTTGGGGCTGACGTGGAAACGCTTGCGGTCTTCCTCCGGATTGACCCCAACCGCCAGCCCATCCGGAATCATGCAGCTTTTGTCCACGATGACGCGCTTTAGAGTGACGCTCTTTCCGATGCTCACATTAGGCAACACCACCGAATCTTCGATGTTGCAGTAGCTGTCCACGCGCACATTGGAGAACAGCAACGAGCGGCGCACCGTCGATCCGCTGATGATGCACCCCCCGGACACCAGCGAATCGATGGCCATGCCGCGCCGGTCATCGTCGTCGAACACAAACTTGGCCGGGGGCAATTGCTCCTGGTGCGTCCAGATCGGCCATTCCTGGTCGTACATGTTCAGGTCGGGAATGACCTTGGTCATTTCCATATTGGCTTCCCAATAGGAATCGATGGTTCCCACGTCGCGCCAATAGGGGCCGCTCCCGTTGCCTGTGCCTATGCAGCTTCGCTCGAAGTTATGCGCAAACACGCGATACTTCTGGATCATGTGAGGGATCAAGTCCTTGCCAAAATCATGGCTGGAATGCGGGTCGTCGGCATCGCGGATCAGTTGTTCGAAAAGGAAGCGCGTATTGAACACATAGATACCCATGCTGGCCAGCGATTTGTCCGGTTTGCCGGGAATGCAGGCGGGGTTGGCCGGTTTTTCGTCAAACTTCACAACACGTGAGTTGTCGTCCACACCCATCACGCCAAACCCGGTGGCATCGGCAACTGGCACTTCCAGGCAAGCCACAGTCATGTCCGCCTTGTTTTCAACGTGAAATGCGAGCAGCTTGCCGTAGTCCATTTTATAAATATGATCTCCCCCCAGCACCAATACGAAATCGGGATCGACTTCGCGCAGGATATCGAGATTCTGGTACACCGCATCGGCGGTTCCCTGGTACCAGTGCTCCTCGCTGACACGCTGTTGCGCCGGCAGCAAACACACGGATTCGCCGAACTGCCCGCTCAAAAAAGACCAGCCGCGCTGGATATGCTGGATCAGGCTGTGCGATTTGTATTGCGTCGCCACGCCGATATGGCGGATGCCGGAGTTGACGCAGTTGGACAGGACGAAATCGATAATGCGAAACTTGCCGGCGAAAGGAACAGCCGGTTTTGCGCGCCAATCGGTCAATTGGTAAAGGCGGCTGCCACGACCGCCGGCCAGCACCAATGCATAGGTATTTTTGGTGAGCCGGCTGACAAAACGCAACGCCGGCTCGCCTGCGGCGAGTTGATATTTTCTTTGCAGGTAACCCGGTTCAGCTTTCATTCTGCTCTCCATTTATTTACCTCGTCGAAGAGCGGCCATTATCGTTTACAATCCTCAGCCAGACAAGAACAATGGTGGAACCAAGGTGAACAAGCTGATCGATTCATTGCTGCAAGCCCGCCTCCATGATCCATTTGCTTTTCTCGGCCTGCACCGCGCGGCGGCGGAGTGGATTATCCGGGTGCATGAACCTCACGCCACAGGCGTTGACTTGCTGACCGCTGACGGCCCCGACGGGTTCAGACAGATTCACCCCGCCGGGGTATTCGAATGGCGCGGCAGCAGCGAACCCGCCCGCCCCTATCGCCTGCGCATGCACTACGGCAGCACGACCCATGAAGTCTACGACCCCTACCAGTTCCCGCCGCATCTCTCCCGGCAGGATTTGCACCTGTTCGGCGAAGGCAAGTTGCGCCAGGGCTACCGGATGCTGGGTTCGCACGGCATCGAGATCAACGGCGTCAAAGGGGTGCGCTTCGCCGTCTGGGCGCCGAACGCCGAACGCGTCAGCGTGGTGGGAGAATTCAATGGCTGGGATGGCCGGATGCACCCGATGCGCTCGCACGGCTCCGGCGGAGTATGGGAGCTGTTTATTCCGGAAATCGCGCAGAGCAAACTGTATCGTTACGAAATCCGCAACCGCGACACGGGGCATCTGCTGACCAAGACCGACCCCTACGCGCAAGGATATGAGTTGCGCCCCGGCACGGCCGCGTTGACCGCGCCCGCCAATGAACATGGCTGGCGGGATGGCGAATGGATGGCGCGGCGCGCGCAATGGGACTGGCTGCACGGCGCGATCAACATCTACGAGGTGCATGCCGGTTCGTGGAAGCGCCATCCGGACGGCCGCTTCTACACCTACCGCGAACTGGCCGCCGACCTCGTGCCCTACGTCAAGAGCATGGGCTACACGCATATCGAATTGATGCCGGTTTCCGAACACCCGCTGGACGAGTCCTGGGGCTACCAGGCCACCGGCTATTTTGCGGCGACCAGCCGTTTCGGCTCGCCGAATGAACTGCGCCATTTCGTCGACTGTTGCCATCAGGCAGGCATCGGCGTGATTCTCGACTGGGTGCCGGCGCATTTCCCCAAGGACGACTGGGCGCTGGCGCGCTTCGACGGCACGGCGCTGTATGAGCACGAAGACCCGCGCCTCGGTTTCCATGAGGAATGGGGCACGCACGTGTTCAATTACGGGCGCAACGAAGTGAAGAGCTTTTTGATGTCCAGCGCGCATTTCTGGCTGGCGGAATTCCATTTCGACGGCCTGCGCGTGGATGCCGTCGCCTCGATGCTGTACTTGGACTACTCGCGCAAGGCAGGCGAATGGATCCCGAACAAATACGGCGGGCGCGAGAATCTCGATGCGGTGGATTTCCTGCGCGAGATGAACATCATGGTGCACGAAGAGTTCCCCGGCGCGCTGACTTTCGCCGAGGAATCCACCGCCTGGCCCGGCGTGTCGCGCCCGGTCTATCTCGGCGGGCTGGGCTTCTCGATCAAGTGGAACATGGGCTGGATGAACGACACGCTGAGCTATTTCCGCCACGACCCGGTGCATCGCCGCTACCACCACAACCAGCTCACTTTCGGCCAGCTCTATGCCTATACCGAAAACTTCGTGCTGCCGTTCTCGCACGACGAAGTGGTGCACGGCAAGGGTTCACTGCTGTCCAAAATGCCCGGCGATGCCTGGCAAAAATTCGCCAACTTGCGCTTGCTGCTGACTTACCAGATGACCACGCCTGGCAAGAAACTCAACTTCATGGGCAACGAGATCGCCCAGGGACGCGAGTGGCAATCGAAATGGGAACTGGAATGGTGGCAGCTCGGTCAGGACATGCATCGCGGCATACAGAATCTGGCGCATGACCTCAACCGCATCTACCGCAAGCTGCCCGCGCTGCACGAGCTAGATTTCCAGCATGATGGCTTCGGTTGGATCGACTGCAACGATGCGGAAAAATCGGTGCTGTCCTACCAGCGGCGCGCACGCGACGGCTCCATCGCCGTCATTGCGTTGAACCTGACCCCCGTGCCGCGCAAACGCTACCGTATCGGCCTGCCGAAGCAGGCGCAATACCGCGAAGTGCTGAACAGCGATTCGGAATATTACGCAGGCAGCAACCTCGGCAACGCCGGGCTGATCCAGGCGGAGGCCATCCCCTGGATGGGGCTGCCCTACTCCGCCGAAATCGTCTTGCCGCCGCTGGCGGGCGTTGTCTTGGTGCCGGAAGCCTAGGTTGTAGGGCGGATGAGCGTAGCGTTATCCGCCGCATGGTTGCATGGCTCACAAACGTCGGAAGGCGCTACGCTTTTCCGACCTACGCTGGCTGTGTTCTCTGTGGCTAATTTGTTTGTTCTCTGTGGCTAATTTCTTTTTTTAGATTTAAAGCGCCATCATGTCAAAACTGACCACCTCCCCCGCCTGGCAGGCGCTCAAGGCGCACCACGCCGCCATAGCACCGCTACACATGCGCCAGATGTTTCAGGACGATCCGGCGCGTTTCGATAAACTCTCGCTACGGCTCGGCGACTTGCTGTTCGACTACTCCAAGAACCGCATCGACGAAAAAACCGTCAAATTGCTGGTGTCCCTGGCCGAACAGGCCGGATTGCCCGCCGCCGTCGAACGCATGTTCGGCGGCGAAAAAATCAACTTCACCGAGCGGCGTGCTGTCTTGCATACCGCATTGCGCAATCGCTCCGACCGCCCCGTTCTTGTGGACGGCAAGGATGTCATGCCCGGCGTGCGGCGCGTGCTGGAACAGATGCGCCGCTTCTCCGAGGCGGTGCGCAACGGCGCGCATCGCGGCCATACCGGCAAGCAGATCGCTGACATCGTCAACATCGGCATCGGCGGCTCCGACCTCGGCCCGCTGATGGCCTGCGAGGCGCTCAAGCCTTATTCGAGCCCGGCGCTGCGCGCGCATTTCGTTTCCAACGTGGACGGCACGCACCTCGCCGAGACGCTGAAGAAGCTGGACGCCGAAACCACGCTGTTCATCGTCAGCTCCAAGACCTTCACCACGCAGGAGACGCTGACCAATGCCCGTTCGGCGCGCGCCTGGCTGGTGGAAAAACTGGGCAGCGAACAAGCTGTGGCCAAGCACTTCGCCGCCGTATCCACCAACCTCAAGGCCACCGGCGAATTCGGCATCAACCCGGACAACGTCTTCGAATTCTGGGACTGGGTCGGCGGGCGCTATTCACTGTGGTCGGCCATCGGCCTGCCGATCGCGCTACACATCGGCATGGATAACTTTGAAGAATTGCTGGGCGGCGGCCATGCGATGGACGAACACTTCCGCAGCGCGCCGCTGGAGAAGAATATGCCGGTGCTGCTGGGAATGCTCGGTGTCTGGTATGGCAATCTCTTCGGCGCCCAGTCGAACGCCGTGCTGCCCTACGACCAATACCTGCACCGCTTCCCCGCCTATTTGCAGCAACTGGAGATGGAGAGCAACGGCAAGCGCGTGGACCGCGACGGCAACGCGGTGGACTACGACACCGGCATGGTGCTGTGGGGCGAACCCGGCACCAACGGCCAGCACGCCTTCTACCAGCTCATCCACCAGGGAACGCGCCTGATCCCGGCGGATTTCCTGGCTCCGCTGAATAGCCAAAACCCTATCGGCGAACATCACGCCATCCTGCTCGCCAACTGCTTCGCGCAGACCGAGGCGCTGATGCTCGGCAAGACCGAGGCGGAAGCGCGCGCCGAGCTGGAAGCGCAAGGCCTGCGCGGCGCGGCGCTCGATGATCTGCTGCCGCACAAGGTGTTCCCCGGCAACCGTCCGACCAACACCCTACTATTCGACCGGCTCGACCCGCACACGCTGGGCATGTTGATCGCGCTCTACGAGCACAAGGTGTTCGTGCAGGGCGTGGTGTGGAACATCAACTCGTTCGACCAATGGGGCGTGGAGCTGGGCAAGCAACTGGCGGGAAAAATCTTGCCAGAGTTGCGTAATGCGGGTGCGGCATCGCAGCACGATGCTTCGACCAACGGGCTTATCAATCGGGTGTGATTCAAACTGATGTGACGTAGGGGCGATTCACGAATTGCCCGGGCGATTCGTGCATTTGATACGGGCAATTCGTGAATTGCCCCTACTACCCAATCGCGAACGATGCGCTTCGTGCCTCAGCTCATCCTACCGGGCTACGGCCTTATCCCGCAGGGTATTGTTGGGCATATCGTCCAACCATCTGCTCGAATTCCTTTACCGGAACCGGCTTGCTGAACAAATACCCCTGAAAGGTGTGGCAGCCGTTCAGGTCGAGGAACTCGCGTTGCGCCTCGGTTTCCACCCCTTCGGCGATGACCGCCAGATTCATGGTTTTTGCCAGCGCGACGATGATTCTGGCGATGGCCGCATCATTGGGGTCGATGAGCACATCGTGCACGAAGGATTGGTCGATCTTCAACTGGTACAAAGGCAGACGTTTCAGGTAGGAGAGCGAGGAATAGCCGGTGCCGAAGTCGTCCATGGAGAAGCTTATGCCCCGTGCTTTCAGCGCGGTCATTTTGGCGATGATGTCATCCACATTGTCCAGCAGCATGCTTTCGGTGATTTCCAGCTTGAGTTTCGCGGTGTCTACCCCGAAGTGATCGACCAGCGTCAGCACCTCGTCGACGAAAGTCGGCAGATGGAACTGTTTGGCGCTGACATTCACCGCCACGGTGAGATGGGCCGTTTCCGGCTGCGCTGCCCAGGCTACCAGTTGCCGGCAGGCGGTTGTCAGCACCCAGTGGCCCAACGGCAGAATCAGCCCGGACTCTTCGGCGAGCGTGATGAATTCGGCGGGAGGCACCATGCCGCGCTCGGGATGCTGCCAGCGCAGCAGGGCTTCTGCGCCGATCAGGCGGCCCGAAGAATCGATTTGCGGCTGATAGTAAAGCAGGAATTCTTTCTGCCCGGAAACGGCGCGGCGCAGGTCGGCTTCAAGCGTGGAGCGTGTCTCAAGATTTGTCTGCATGACAGGATCGAAGAAGCGCAACGCATTGCGTCCGGAGGTTTTTGCTTCATACATTGCCATATCGGCGCGCTTGAGCAGCTCGTCCACGGTGACATCTCTGCCATGGAACAAACCGATGCCGATACTGCTGGAACTGTGGTGTTGAAAATCCTTTAACAGGCAAGGCTGGTTGAGGGCTGCGCGGATCTTTTGCCCCACTGCCTCCGCCTGGGTGGCGGCCTGTTCGACTTCCGCGCTCAACCCCTCCAGCATGACCACGAACTCGTCGCCGCCCAAACGGGCGACGGTGTCCCCCTCGCGCACGCAATCTTGCAGGCGCCGGGCAGTTTCAACCAACAGCAGGTCGCCGACATCGTGGCCCCGGGTATCGTTGAGCGTCTTGAAATTGTCG